>Ga0081520_100134_pt1 | contig 53720 bp, 40 predicted proteins | sample HotLakmasection1_FD_70988 | JGI IMG/M metagenome (GOLD analysis project Ga0081520, IMG submission 70988) | Hypersaline microbial mat communities from Hot Lake, Washington, USA - Section #1 (SPADES assembly) (version 2) | ecosystem: Environmental > Aquatic > Non-marine Saline and Alkaline >... | reverse complement strand
CCCAGTTGTTCCTGTTGCTGGGTAATTGTATTTAACAGCGCCGCCACTAACGCCTGCACACTGGCGGGGGTCACTTCCCAGTCCGCTTGCGGAAGCCGAATGCCACCAATTTCAATCTCAGTCCGGTCGTTAGAATTCATGACTTCAGCTTACCTGAAGGGCAACGATTGAAACCCTTACTTTTTCATCAACCCCTGAACTGTTACATAAAATAAAACCCGGAATTTTTGATGAGAAGCGCGGCAATGCCACGCTTCTCATCAAAAATTCCGGGTTTTATTTCGTACGTGATCCTTAGGCACACAGCCTTATGGATGTTCGATGATTGCTAGCTTACGTTGGCTGACTTGCTGATAGCTGATTTGCCAATGTTGGCGGAACAATCGGGTTCGATGTGCCAGAGGGAAAGGGAGATTTCGGCAGCGTTGAGGCGGTTGGGTTCGTAGGCGGGCAGCAGCCTTCGATCGGGGCGATCGCCCATCACTTCCTCCAAATCCGCAGACGGATTAAATAGAAACGCTGTCACCTGACACGATAGGGTTTGGGTGCGGAGGCGTTGCATGGTGGGAGATTCGCTGCCTGACGCTTCAGCGATGTGGATGGCGACGGTCGGTTTTAACCACTGGCTGAGGGAGATCAGATCATAGACCTCGGTGGGTTCCGCGAAGATTTGCGGGTTAGAGGTGCCGTTGATAGCAGCGGCGATCGCCGGATTGTTGATGTTGCGCGACTTGAGGTAGCGGGGCGATCGCTCCAAATTACCCAGGGAGCAGACCAGGCTCAGCCCCAGCAGCCCCGTCACCACCCACAAGCGCCACTGGGAGGGTTTGCGCATGATTTGCCAACCCGACGGCTTCCAGGCGACGAAGGCAGCGATTAGCAGCACCAGCGCCAGGTGTGCCGGAATCCAGTAGCGGGGAGCCGTGGAGCGCCGACCGCCCAGCACCGCATCAGCGATCGCCAGCACCAGCGGAATCGGTAGCCCCAGCGCCAGAATCCAGCCCCATACGCGCCAGGAAGCTTGCTGCATCAGCCGTACCAGCATTCCCGCCAAGAGCAGGAGCAACAGAAGCGATGTGAGGATTTGCAGGGTGGAGGCGAGGGTTCCCAGGGGCGCGACGGGAACATCGAACACCAAAATGCTGACGCTGTAGAGCCAGATACCGATGCGATCGACCAGTCCCATTGGCAGTTGCATCCAGGCGGTGTTGCTTTGCAGGGTGTTCCACTGACTGCCGATAACGATGAGCCAGGGCAAAAAGGCGAGGAGGCTGAAAGCGATCGCCCCCCAGACTGCTTTTACGGGCAATCGATTGGGCTTGCGATACCATTCTGTACCGCTTTCAGCCAGGGTCAGGTAAAGCCCCTGGCTGAGGGCGATTGGCAGGGAGAGCAGAGAGGTGTAGAGCGTCAAGGTGAGGGCGATCGCATACCCTCCCCACAGCCAACGGCTTCCAGTCCTCCAGGCACGCATCAGCAAAGCCCCCGACAGCACCAGCAGAAACAGCCAGAGGCTATAGGGACGGGCTTCCTGGGCGTAGGAGATGAACAGCGGCGAAATGGCGAAGAGAGTGATAGCGATGCTTCCTGCGAAGGCAGACTGCAACCATTCCCAGCAAAGCCAGAACAGCACGGGCAACGTTAGCAGACTCAAAATGACCGAGAACAACCGCAAGGTGGCGGGGGAATAGCCAAAAAGGGCTGCCCATTCCCTTGTCAGCAAGAAATAGAGGGGCGCATGTTCGGGGCTTTTTACTAAAGCCTGAAGGGTGGTGAGGCGATCGCGATCGCTCGGCGTGCTTACGACTTGCCAGAGTTCCCTGGGCGATCGGGGACGACCATCCGCCACTGCCGCCACTACCTCCGCCTGGGTGTAGCCCCGCACCCGCACCGCCGTTGCCACCTCATCCACCCAAAAAATGCCCGACTCCAAATTGGCAAACCGCAACCCCATTCCCAGCAACAACAGCCCTCCCAACAGCCACGGGAGCAAAAGTTTGATGGAAAAGGATTTGAAGCGGAGCATGGAGGTTTTGAGTTTTGAGTTTTGAGTTTTAAGTTTTGAGTTTTGAGTTTTAAGTTGTTGATTTTGGCGATCCCGTAGGATGGGTTAGCGTCAGCGTAACCCATCGAAATCCTTACGAGTGTTGGGTTTTACTTCACTCAACCCAACCTACATCTAACGTTTTTCGGTTAAGCCGTGCTGACCCCCATCAATCCAAAATCTAAAATCTAAAATTCAAAATCGGCATCAGCCCCCTACCTGTCTACCACCTGCCATAGCGCCAGGTAAATATCATCCTCGGTCAAGAGTTCCGGTTCGTAGGCTTCTCGAAGCTGGATGGGGAGAGTTTGAGTGAGGCGATCGCGCTCCAATTCACCCGGATTCAGCAAGAAAACCGATTCCCCTGCCAGCGGTTGCGGAATGGCATAGGCTAGAGCTTCGCTGGGGAAAAAGCGGAGAGTCACGCTGTCGTTCAAAGAATGGCTGAGGGAGAGGGCATCAAACGCCTGATCGGTCGGGACGATGAGGAGGGGATTTAGGGCAGTGTTAAGCACCTGGGCGATCGCCGGGTTGTAGATATTGCGGGCTTTCTGGTAGTTGGGCGATCGCCCTAGCCCCAGCCCATCCGAGAGCAGGCACAGCAGCAGCAACCCGGCGATCAGCCAGCGCGTTGAGCGTGGGCGTTGTTCCAAACGCTGTGTCAGAAACCAGCCCAGCACGACAATCAGCGCGATTTGCGTGGGAAAAAGATAGCGGGAGGTGGCAGAAACCTGTCCACCCCGCAGCCCATCCAGCAGGATCAGGACGAGCGGCGTGGGGAGTGCCAGGGCAAGCAGCAAGCCCCACTGGGCAAAGGTCGTGCGCCGCAGCAATGCCCAGACTGCCCAACCCATGATCCCCAGAACGATCGCTGCCATTATTCCCTGCAAAGCCCCCAACAAGCTGGGGAAAGGGGCGATCGGCACATCGAAGATCAGGATGGCAAAGCTGTAGAGCCAAACCGCAACCATGATGGGGAGGCTGAGGGGCGATCGCGCCCAGGCAGTATTGTCCTCCAGCAACCCCCATTGCTGCACCATCACCGCAACCCACGGGACAAAGGCGAGGATGCCCAGTCCCAGCGTCACCAGGAAGTGCCTGAAGGACGGCGTGAAACGCCCACGACTCAGGATGAAAGCGTAGACGCTCTGCCCCAGCAGCACCGGAGCAGAGAGCAGGGAGGTGTAGAGCATCAGCGCAACGGACGCGGCATAGCCCAGCCCAGCCCTCCAGCTTTGCCGCTGCCAGGCCCATGCCAGCATTTCGCTCCCCGCCACCAGCACCAGCGCCCACAGGCTGTAGGGACGCGCCTCTTTGGAATAGGCGATGAGGTATGGAGAAACGGCAGCCAGTCCAACCGTCCACAGGGCAACCTGGGGATGGGGAAACAGGACACGGCAGAAGCCGTAGAGCGCAGGCAAGAGCAGCAATCCCAGCACCACCGAAAAGCTGCGGAGGGCGACGACGGAACTGCCGAATAGCTGCATCCATAGCCGTGCGCCGAGGAAGTAGAGGGGCGCATGTTCGGGGCTTCCGCGCAGGGCATGGAGTGTGTTGCCCCAGGTGCGATCGCCCGACACCTGTTGATAGCGCTGGAGATCCTGGGGCGATCGCCCCTCCCCATCCGCCAACTCCGCCACAATTTCAGCACGGGTATAGCCCGAAACCCGCGTCACCGTCGCCACCTCATCCACCCAAAACACAGGCTCCGACAAATAGCTGACCCGAAAACCGATGCCCAAAAGAATCAGTATCCCAACAACGACCAGATTCCCAGTGTGAGCGGTCAAGTCCTTACGGATGCCCGAAGCGAGTGAGGTGGGGGTGGGGATTGCATCCTGGGGCATGGGCGATCGCAAGAACCAGCGTTAATTAGCATAATGAATCAATAGTCAATCGGCACAGTAACATAGTCCAGATCCCTCTGGAGAACGCCAATAGGATATCTGGATAAATCAAACCTCGTCCGGGTCAATGCCCAGTTCTCGGAGCTTAGCGGCAAGGCGATCGGCACGCTCTGCCCCAGTCGGGATTACTCGTCCCTGTTCGTCGCACCAGCGCAACCAGAGGCGGGAAACGGGTTCCTCAAATTCTCCTTGCCACAAGGTCAAGCCCAGCCCCAGCGATTCCAGCCAAACAGGCTGTCCCACTTCGGCAATTCCTTCAGCGGGAGTTAGTTCGTGATAGTCTCCCGCCATCAGCATCCAGACCCGCAGGAGCGCCCCGCACATCTCCGCTTCGCCCTGAATTTGCCGCAAAGGATCAAACACAACGTAGTAGGGCACATGAATCTGGGCATAGATGTCCTTCTTCGATCGCTCCTTACCCCTTTGGCGAGACTTCTGGCTCACGGCGAGTTCATCACCCTCTCTATTGGAAACCAGTTCAACGCAAACTTCAGGGACTTTGCCAAACTCCCACACGAAATAAGAGCGATCGCGCCGTTCCGAAAAATTCTCTGCCCGCTGCACACCCAGGCTCAGCAGCATATCGGGAACAATCGGTTCGCCATGCAGCTTGTAGAACAAGCCCACATTGGCTGCTGCCAGGAAGGGAAGGGGCAGTGCTTTGGAACTGTAGAGGGGTTCAACCAGTAAGCGTTGCTGAATTTCCGACTGAAAATTGATTAAAGGTGCATCGTCCTCAATGGTGAGGTGACTAATATCTAGCTCTGTAACAATTTCACCAACAAAGGTGTATCCCTCTGAGTCGAGCCGTTGCTGCGTCATGGCTCACCGTGGCAATCCGACAGATCTATTATCCCAAACCTTTAGAAAAAGCGTTGTACACCATTTTTCCAAAACCCTTGATTTTGCGGGCGCGAAGCGCCCGCAAAATCAAGGGTTTTGGAAAATGGCGAGCATGGTGCTTGTAGAACGAAATTTTGAAATGGCGAAATGACTCTGCTTTTGGGGAATAGTAACGGGAGGGGCGATCGCCCACCCCTCGCCTGGTGCGATCCGGACGGGAGAATGCCCGGTTTTTTCTGGGCGATCGCGAAAAGTAGGAAGGGAAGCGCAGATCTTCTCACTTTGATGAAATAAAGGTCATGATGGAGGCACACTCCACAAAAATCGCCATGAGAGAACGCATTGAAACGCTGATTCAAAACCTTGGGCAGACGATTGTTGGAAAATCGGAAGCCATTCGTCTGGTGCTGGTCGCCCTGTTTTCTGGGGGACATGCCTTGCTGGAGGATGTGCCCGGTGTGGGCAAGACCTTGCTGGCAAAATCCCTGGCGCGATCGATTGATGGGCAGTTTCAGCGAATTCAATGTACTCCTGACTTGCTGCCTACGGATATTACGGGTACCAATATCTGGAATCCCCGTAGCGGCGAGTTTGAGTTCATGCCTGGTCCTGTGTTCTGCAATGTGTTGCTGGCAGACGAGATCAACCGTGCCACACCCCGTACCCAGTCAGCATTGCTAGAGGTGATGGAAGAGCAACAGGTAACGGTGGATCGGATGTCGCGCGAAGTCCCCCATCCGTTTTTTGTGATTGCCACCCAGAACCCGGTGGAGTATCAGGGCACCTTCCCTCTGCCAGAGGCGCAGATGGATCGCTTTGCCCTGGCACTGAGTCTGGGCTATCCCTCGGAGGGCGAAGAACTGCAAATGCTGGAGCGGTTGAGCAACTCTAGCGCCACCGTCAAAGAGCTAAAACCTTGTATCACCCTCGAAGAAGTACAGCAACTTCAGCAACTTTGTCAGGCCGTGCGGATCGAATCGTCGCTTCAGCGCTATATCCTGGATCTAGTACGAGCCACTCGTCAGGATGAGGATGTGGTGTTGGGGGTCAGCCCTCGGGGGTCGGTCGCGCTGTTTCGGGCGGCTCAGGCTCATGCCTTCCTCGAAGGTCGTGACTATGCCATCCCCGACGACATCAAGTTCCTAGCGCCTTATGTGCTGGCGCATCGCGTCATTCCGGCAGGCGGACATCGTGCTAAAGCCGTCATTGAACGCCTACTCTGGTCCGTTCCAATTCCCTAATGCACAGATTCCTGTTTGTCACCCATTCCACCAACAAACTTTCGGAAGCCGAACGCTATCTTGGCATGAAGCTGCAACATTACGGGCTGGATCTGCCGGAGTTGCAGTCGGTGGATGTGGAAGAGGTGGCTGTCCACAAAGTGAAATACGCCTATAACGTGTTGCAGCGCCCGGTAATGGTAGATGACACCGGGTTATACATTGATGCGTGGAATGGCTTGCCAGGTGGTTTGGTGAAGTGGTTTATGCAGCGGGTGGGCGATCGCGGCATTTGTGAAATGCTGCATGGCTTTGGGGAACGCAGCGCCCGCGCCAAAACCGTTATCGCCACCATTGATGACGAGGTTAATCTGAATATCTATGTGGGCTTGATGGAAGGCACGATTGCCCAGGAACCCGCTGGCAACGGCGGCTATAGCTGGGAAACCGTTTTTATCCCGAATGGGAGCGATCGCACCGTTGCCCAAATGACCCGCGATGAAAAAGACTTGTACTCAATGCGTCGCGTCGCCTTCGAAGCCCTCCTCCGCCGCGAGGAGTCAATGGTTCCTTCTGTAGGCGCTTTGCTAGAAAAATAACAAAATGAACTAAATCAAGTTTTGAATTTTGAGTAAACGTCTTGGTAGTGGTATGGAGATAATGATTTTTGGGTGTGTGGGCGCTGCCCACACACCCAAAAATCATTACCCTTTGAGGACTACCAACGTCTTAACTAAAAATTCAAAACTAAAAATTCAAAACTAAAAATTCAAAACTAAAAACTCTGCCTTTTCTTCGTAACCCACCACCAATGATCCTCCATGCAGATCCTTCTCGTTGATGACGAAGCCGAACTGACCGATCCGTTGACTCTGGTGTTGGAACGGGAAGGGTATGGGGTGGATGTGGCACATGATGGGGAAACGGGGTTTCAGTTAGCCAGGGATGGGGACTATGCACTGCTGATTTTGGACTGGATGCTGCCGGGGTTGAGCGGGCTAGAGATGTGTGAACGGCTGCGACAGGGGGGCGATCGCACGCCTGTCCTCTTCCTCACCGCCAAAGACACCCTGGACGATCGCGTGCTGGGTCTGGATGCGGGAGCCGACGATTACTTGGTGAAGCCTTTCGAGTTGCGGGAGTTGTTGGCACGGGTGCGGGCACTGCTGCGGCGACCGCCCATTGCGGAAACCGCTCCCAGCTCTCGCATTCAAGTAAACGACCTGGAATTGGATGTAGACAATCAGTTGGCGTCCCGGTGTGGACGTTCCATTGATTTATCGGAGAAGGAGACTCAGCTATTGGCGTACTTTATGCGATCGCCCAACCAACTCCTCACCCACGAACAGCTTTCAGAATACCTCTGGCAATCTGAGGAAAAGCCCAGCAGCAACGCCCTCGCCGCCCAGATCCGCCTGCTCCGCCGCAAAATCGAATCCAAAGGCGAAGCCCCTCTCATCCACACGGTGTATGGAAAAGGCTATCGCTTTGGCACTGGAGATGAGGGGTAATACAAATCGCTCATGCCAGTGACAGCAGACGTTGCGTGCTGTCACTGGCACCCCAAAGAATAAACCGTGCATTTTCAGGGCAAGTCCTCGAAAACCAAAATCAGATATTTCTTTGAAATGCCTGATGCGTAGGCGTTTCAAAGAAATATCTGAAGTGGGCGGACAGAAAGATGGTCTTACCAGTTATCGCCTGTACCGCCCCCATCGCTGGTACCGCCCCCAAAGTCGCTGTCGCTGCCAGGGGAAGCCACATTCCATGCAATATCGTCGCTGTCGTAGGTGGAAGAAGAACGGCGCGAGGTTTTGGTCTTGCCCTTGTAAGGGGCTGTGGTTTTGCTGCTAACGGGTGGCGTTATTTCTTCGGTGAAGAGGAAGATGCCCTCTTCGTTGAGGGTTGGGTGGCAGGCGGGACAGTACCAGGCTCGATAAGTGGTATTTGGACGCGCCGGAAGCAGTTCGCGCAGTTCTGGAGATGTGCTGCCCAAATCCACAAGTTCGCCCTCGCAGGCTGCACAGCAGTAGGATGACGCCGGACGATTGAGGAACAGGGTGTTGCGCAGGTAGTAAGCAACGATCGCCCCATTGCCCAGCCCAACGAACAAAGGCAGCATTACAGAAGTCATGAGCGTCGGAGTTACAACGGTTATCGCATACCACAAAGACGAGTAGAGGAACAACGCCACAAAGAGCGCGCCTCCAATCATGCAAACCACATAGCTGAACATGCCGAGGGCGATCGCCCATTGCAGCCAACCATTACTTTCCCCATTTTCAGAAGAGGACGAAGCAAGCCCAAATGACTGCAAGAAGTTGAACGGTTTAGAACCGGGGCTGGGATGGAGGTAAGGCTCCAGGTAGAGGGGCAGAAGCAAGCCCAGTGGCACTCCGGCGATCGCCGTCAGCAGGAGAAAAAGATCGGTGCGGGTGTCGTAGGGGACTGCCCACAGCGTTGCCAACCAGAATGCCAGGGCAGCGGCAGTGAGGGGAAAGCCACAAGCCAGAAGGCTCAGCAGAGCGGCGGGGCGTTGGGGACGATGAGGCGTCTTTTTCACCAGGAAGGCAAACTCTGCATCCTTGAGCTTGGGTTGACCATATTGATACCTGAAAGGCTGGCGACCTGTGGGCGGTAGCGGGACGGGTTGCTGGTAGAGCCGAGTCACACCGAAAAAGCCCCCCGCCAAACAACCAATTCCCAGCAGCAGCAAAGCGGTGTAGAACATGCGTGCCCAGGGAAATGCCACAGGTGCGTTGGGGTCCACTCCTGTGAGATCCGCCACGATCGCCCCTGCCCCTGCCCAAACCGCTGTGTCCACATCCCCCGCTTGTAGAGCTGGGCGGATGGTGTCTTGCATCAAGCGTGCCAGGCGATCGCCCGACCAGCGCTCTTCCATGCCCCGCCCCAGCTCAATTTCAATCCGGCGATCGCCCATCGACAGCAGCAGCAGGATGCCATTATTCGTTGCCGCTTTGCCCACGCCCCAGGTGTTGAATAGCTCTGTGGCAAAGGCTTTGGGAGTCATACCCGCAGGCGTATCAGGAATGGTGGCGATCGCCATCTCCACCGAAGTCTCGCCTTCCAAAAACGCCATCAATCCATTCAGGCGACGTTCGGTTGGGGCAGAAATCACCTCAGCCACATCGCTCACCCACTCGCTCTCTGCCCGTGGATTGGGCACCTCCTCCACCGTCAGCGCCCAACTGGGAAACGCCCAACCCGCCAGCAACCAAAGCCCCAAAACAATCGCCAGTAGTCTCCCCAGCGCTCGCCAGCCCCATCGCGGAGGAGCAACAGATGGAGACGCAGGATACGAAAGCGCAGCATACGAAGACGCAGCATACGAAGGCACAGGATGCGGAAGCGCAGGCTCTAGAACGGTCATGAGGGTAAAACCTCCCACGGGTCAGCCGGATAGAAATTCTCTGTAGCTATAATTATGCCTTGCAGGGTCTTTCGCGGTTTCACCCAAGTGATGAAGAGAATATGAACCATAGAGGTACAGAGAACACGGAGAAATCCTCTGTGTCCTCTGTGCCTCTGTGGTGATTTTTGAATGCGATCGCCCTAAACCCTTATCCCTGGCTGCTGCTGTTCGGCTGCTCAGGCATGGGGCGCACCAGGTTGGGCAGCTTGGGTGTAGAGAGGGACGACAGGACATCCGACTTCAGCACTGAAACACTGGGAGGTGGGGGGATGGTGTCCTTCGACTCGGGCAGGATGGACATGCGGGGAACGGGGCGATCGCTCGCCAGCGCAGAGGGATCGAGCAGAGTCGGACGGGGAACCTGATTTTTAGAAGTGGGGAAAACGGAGGTATCCAACAGCGTTGTGTGGAGGGGCGGTTGAATGGCTGCCAGCGCATCCTTGGGTAGCACGGAGGAATGGGGCGGCGGCAAAAAATCGTCGATGGGATCAGCCCCGTGAGGCGGAGGTGGCACGAAATTGGAAGACATAACTTCTAAACTCCCTCATGTGGAGAAAAATAGGGGGAATAGACGGTGAAGCTTTGGCTACAGCCCGTTTAGGGCGAAAACGTGAAATGGCGAAAGGTGACTGCCCATCTCCCTCTGCCATCACTATACTCGAATGGCATGAAATTCCCGCATGTAAGCGCTCTGCGGATTAATCAATCCCTTCGCCATTTTTCTCAAACCCTTGATTTTGCGTGCGCTTCGCGCACGCAAAATCAAGGGTTTGAGAAAAATGGGGATTTTATTTTCTTGCAAGTCCCTAAGCGGCTAAATGTCGCCTGTGAGAATCATGTAGCATCCCCACAGCACAGCAATCATACCAATCGCCGCTGCCCAGATGGGGTGCCCACTCCGCATGGCTTTGCCGTTGTGGGTGTGAAGGCTGTTGAGGTCGAGCCAGGGCGTGACGCCGCGCCGAAACCAACCCGACACCAGGATGGTTTTGTGCAAGAACCCATGCACCTGTCGCCAGCCCGAAATGGGATTTTCGCTAAAGCTGAGGAAAGGCAGGAAATGCAGGCGCAGCAAGCCCTGATCGGTTTTGAGGAGGAGATCCTGGGCGATCGCATTTGCCAGTCCCCGGCGTCCAATCAATGTGCCCTGAAACCGCAGTGTTTGCCGATGGGCGGGCATGGCTTCAGGGGGGCGCAAGAGTTCGGGCAAATCCCCGGCAGGCAGTGTATTGATGCGCTTCACTTCGGGGAAAAACAGGTTGAGCCGCAAAAATGTTCCAATCCCCAGCCCGATCGCCATACAGACCAGATGGATGAAATCGTTGCGCAGCCAGTCGAGGGAAACGGAGCGTAACCGCTCGGCATAGATGCCAAACCACCATAACCCCTGCCCAACGATTAAGCCGATGAGTAGTCCGATAATGGGGGCTGCCTGGATGAGCAGCGGCAGGTAGGTTCGCCAGTTTTTTGGAGTGCGGGCAGGCACGGCGGGAAACTCTAACTCCTGGGGAAGTTTCCACTTCTGGGCAACCCGGTCAAGGCGATGCAGGCGATCGCCCAGGGGCGGATGTGCCTCCAGTACCGATAGCCAGCGACGATGGGGATTGCTGCGATCCCACTCCAGCAACTCCGTGCCGGGGTAGTAGGGATACAGGCTGCCCAGGGTCAGGGCTTCCTGCCGTCCAACGGGGGTGAGCAAATCCAGCCGTTCCAGCAAGTACGGGGTTTCTTCCCGTTCCCATACAACCTGAGCCTTGCCGATCGCCAACTTCAGCAATGCCCGCGTCAGCCCATTTGGGTTTCCCGTTAGCTCACAGGCAGCGCGATCGCTGTAGTAGAGCCGCATCCGCGACAACCATAGCCCCGCCAGCCGTCCCACCCAAAAAATCCCGTAGCCCAACACAGAAAATAGGATGGCGGGAATGCGGAAGATCGGACTATTGCGGCTATCGCCCCACTCCGATGCCCATTGATAAAGCCCATAGGGCAGTTGCAGCAACGCCACCACCCCAGACAACACCGCACCATCCCAAAACCGAAAGTGGGTCAGTTCTCCCGCCACCAGAGCCGCAATTTCATCGTCGTTCAGTTGGTCAAAAACCGCCTGGCTCAACACCACGCAACGGGGACCCAGCCAGTGCCCATAGGAAAAAGCAACGGGAACATCTACGGGCAAGCACTGAAGCTGAATCTTGCCGCCATATTTGCGGGTAAACCGCTGCAACAGACGGGCGGTTTCTGGCGATCGCGCCTCCACTGCTCGCAGGTCGAGAAGGTGTGCCTTCATCCCCCGACGCAGATGCCAGAGCCAGAACCAGGGCGCAACCACCAGCCCCAGCCCGACAAACCCCGCCACCCACCACAACGGCTCTACAAAGATTGCCAGCCGACTCAGATTGAGGAACGAGAAGGTGATCCGCACCATGATGGCGTTGTAGCCCGTCAGGAAAAGTTGGGCGATCGCCCAGCCAAACCCGATCAGCAACAAGATGGTGACCCCTTCAACCGCAATCAACCTCGCACGATCCGGTGCTCCCAACGACCGTCCCTTCTCTGCTCGTCCCGCGTACCTCCAGGCGACGGACGGGGCATTGCCAACCCCTGTTGGGGCGGCACCGCGTGAGGATACGGCTTCTGTGGACGTTGGCGATCGCTCATCCGCAAGGGATTCCGCCGGAGGAGTTGGTGGGGTTTCGTTGCGATTACCCGTCTCAGCAACATCCCTGGAAGAAATTCGTGGAGGATTTGCCGATTGTTTTTTTCCAAACGGTTGCCCCGACTTCCCGTTCGATCGCTGAGTTTGGGGCGGGGATGAGGCGGGAGTGGGAAGCTTGGGCACATTGCGGCGCGTCAAGTTGGCGGCAAGATCGGCATCCAGCGCAGAACGGGAAGGCGCGGCTTCGGAGGCTGCGCTGCCGCCGCCATTATTAGAAGCATGGGTCGAGGCTTCCAGGCGTTGCTGCATGGCTGCTGCCCACTGACGCGCAGAAGCCTCCGGCGATCGCGCCAGGGTTTGGCAGAGGGCGATCGCCTCCTGCCGCTTGCCCTGCGCCGCATACGCCTGCGCCAACCCCACCAGCGCCCGTGTTTGGACAGAGCGACGGCGATCGCCCGTTAGCGGTTCCAGATGGGCGATCGCCTCAGCATAATTCTTGCGCTGCAACGCGGCTAACCCCAGATTGAGTGCAATCTTTGACTCCGCTTGCTGTCTTGGCTCGGATTTTTCAGGAAAGTCCACCATGCCCGCATCCCGTTGCCTGCGCCAGTGTGGTTTGCTCAGCCAGTATAGCCTTGTCCTTTTGGCAACGTCAGGAAAAATCAAGGCTTAGAGTACTCCAAGAAAACAAAAAAAACATCTTTGAGATAGAAGGCTGGCTCTGCCAGCCTTCTATCTCAAAGATGTTTTTTTGGAAGCCCTTTAGCTCTTAGGAACGCAGCATCTTGCGATAGCTGCGCGTTGTGATCAAGTGGGGATGGAAAATCTCTAAAAAGTTGTGCTGCAACGTACGGAAAAAAGCGTCGATGATTGCCGGATCATCCATATGCGTCGGCAACTCATTGTTGAAGCCTTTGAAGAAGTACCAGTTGAGAATCAGAATGCCCTCTGGGGTCAGCTTTTTGTGAAAGTCCAAAATTTGGTGGCTGGGATCGGGTAAGTGCTCAATGACATCAAAGCAAAGAATCGTGTCAAAGATTTCATCCGGTTCCAACTCGCTGCGGCATTCCACCTTGTGTTCTAAGCCGAGATGCTGGAGGCGTTGCTGCACAAACGCACGGTTCACCGGGTTGATGTCGAGATAAATGACCTGCTCAACCTGAGGACAAAGGGCTGTGGCGATCGCATGGGTGCCAATGCCACCCCCAAAATCCAGCACCCGCCCCCTGGCATGGTCGGCAATCAGACAAAGGGTGGCACCAATGTAATCCTGGCTACCCAAATGCCATGCCGCCAGTTCAAACAGGTAGGCAGACCCAACATGGTCTCGGTAAAAGTCGGCAACCAGTTCCCAGTCAAAGTGGTGGCTTACTTCTGCTACGGCGTAGCGACGTTCTTCTAACTGGGTTGCAAGGGTAGATGGGTCGAGGTCTAAAAATTCAGCGAGATGCGATTCCAGGTCAAAGGAGTTGTCCCAAAAGGCATGGAGAAAATCTGGGCGAGGCGAAAATTGCATCAGAGAAGAGGGCGCGGCGATCGCTCAAAAACGTACCCAAGCATAGTAGCCCAAAATGGATCACGTTTTTCCTTGGCGAGAATTTTATACTAATTTTCTCTTCTGCAAAACAATACTTCTTTAAAACCCTTGATTTTGTGCGTGCGAAGCGCACAAAATCAAGGGTTTTAAAGAAATGGCGAAGGTCTTGTAAAACCACCGTTCGGGAAACCGTACAGCAAACAAAGTTGCTGTCTGCTCCCTTACTCCGGTAAATTAGCACTCAGGTGGTGAGAGTGCTAAATCTTCACGGCTCATTCATCTAAACGGGAATTTGCAGTCGGTCAAGCTACGTCCGGAAGGCGCAAATTTCCAAAATGTAACGATGGATTCCCTGCTTCCAAAGCAATTGCGCGATCGCAGTCAATTTTGGAGCGGGTTAGTTGTGAGAACCATTATCTCACCTACACACAAAGTCTATTGATTACTGTCACTTAATACTTCGTTTGGAGAGGTTCTATGGCTGCTGTATCTCTGAGCGTTTCTACGGTTAAACCGTTGGGCGATCGAGTGTTCGTAAAAATCAGCGCGTCTGAAGAGACCACCGCTGGCGGTATCATCCTGCCCGATACGGCGAAGGAAAAGCCCCAGGTTGGCGAAATTGTTCAGGTAGGACCTGGCAAGCGCAACGATGACGGTTCTCGTCAGGCGATGGAAGTGCAAGTTGGCGACAAAGTGCTTTACTCCAAGTACGCCGGAACAGATATCAAACTCGGTGGCGACGAATATGTGTTGCTGTCTGAGAAAGACATCTTAGCGGTTGTTTCATAGCATTTTGAGCTGGGTCAAACACAACTCTAAGCAAGGTTTGAGGCAAAACTTATGTGTTTGAATTTGTCCGTCGCTTTGCTGGTTGGTGTTTGCTTCTGGCTAATGCTTTTGTTTTAGCGGTTTTGGGAGTGCATTCTTTCTGGCTGGAATCTCTCTTTGGAATTTCTGGCTGAAATCATTGCCTCAAACCGGATTTTTGTTCGCGACCACTCTTTACATCTAAGAATTGCACTGAGGAACTATGGCTAAGCGCATCATTTACAACGAAAATGCACGCCGCGCCCTGGAAAAGGGGATTGATATTCTCGCAGAAGCCGTTGCTGTAACCTTGGGCCCCAAGGGTCGCAACGTTGTGCTAGAGAAGAAGTTTGGCGCTCCCCAAATCGTAAACGATGGGGTCACCATTGCTAAAGAAATCGAACTGGAAGACCACATCGAGAACACTGGCGTTTCCTTGATTCGTCAGGCAGCTTCTAAAACCAACGATGCCGCTGGCGACGGTACGACCACGGCAACCGTTTTGGCTCACGCTATGGTGAAAGAAGGTCTGCGGAACGTGGCTGCGGGCGCAAACGCAATTTCCCTGAAGCGGGGTATTGATAAAGCCACCAACTTCCTGGTTCAACAAATTGCTGAGCACGCTCGCCCTGTAGAAGACTCTAAGGCGATCGCTCAAGTCGGCTCCATCTCTGCGGGTAACGACGAAGAAGTGGGTCAGATGATTGCGGAAGCGATGGACAAAGTGGGTCGCGAAGGCGTTATCTCCCTGGAAGAAGGCAAGTCCATGACCACCGAACTGGAGGTCACTGAAGGGATGCGCTTCGACAAGGGCTATATCTCCCCCTACTTCGCCACCGACACCGAGCGGATGGAAGCCGTGCTGGATGAGCCTTACATCCTGATCACCGACAAGAAGATCACCCTGGTTCAAGACCTGGTTCCCGTGCTGGAGCAAGTGGCTCGTTCCGGTCGTCCTCTGATGATCATCGCGGAAGACATCGAGAAGGAAGCCCTGGCAACTCTGGTGGTCAACCGCCTGCGGGGTGTGCTGAACGTGGCTGCGGTCAAGGCTCCTGGCTTTGGCGATCGCCGTAAAGCCATGCTGGAAGACATCGCTGTGCTGACGGGTGGTCAGGTCATCAGCGAAGATACGGGTCTGAAGCTGGAAAGCGCCAAGCTCGAAATGATGGGTAAAGCCCGTCGCATCACCCTGACCAAGGACACTACCACCATCGTTGCCGAAGGGAACGAGGCGGCAGTGAAGGCGCGTTGTGAGCAAATCCGTCGTCAGATTGACGAGTCGGACTCCAGCTACGACAAAGAGAAGCTGCAAGAGCGTCTGGCGAAGCTCTCTGGTGGTGTAGCTGTGGTCAAAGTTGGTGCGGCAACCGAAACCGAAATGAAGGATCGCAAGCTCCGTCTGGAAGATGCGATCAACGCCACCAAAGCAGCGGTTGAAGAAGGGATCGTTCCCGGTGGCGGCACCACTCTGGCTCAACTGGCTCCTCAGTTGGAAGAGTGGGCAAAGGCTAACCTCGTCAACGAAGAACTGACGGGTGCGCTGATCGTGGCTCGTGCCCTGCCAGCTCCTCTGATGCGGATTGCTCAGAATGCTGGACAGAACGGTGCTGTGATTGCTGAGCGCGTGAAGGAGAAGGATTTCAACGTCGGTTACGATGCAGCCAACAACGAATTCGTTGACATGTTTGCTGCGGGTATCGTTGACCCTGCAAAAGTAACCCGTTCCGCGACTCAAAACGCCGCTTCGATCGCTGGTATGGTTCTGACCACCGAGTGCATCGTAGTTGACAAGCCTGAGCCGAAGGAAGCCGCTGGCGCTGGCGCTGGCGCTGGCATGGGCGGCGACTTCGACTACTAAGGTCGAACTTGCCAGAGCCGGAGGTCAGTTCTAAAACCAATCTCCAGGTTGGAATTGACCTGGCTGGAATTAATCAGGAATCGTGATTTGAAAACCTTGTAGGACGGGTATCCTGCCTGTCTGGGCGGGCGAGACGCCCACCCTACGAGTTGGGGAATCCATGATCCTGTGTCAATGAAAGTCCCCTCGTTTTTCTAACGGGGGGATTTTTATTAGAACCCTGCAAGGGACAATACCTTCGCCATTTTTCTAAAACCCTTGATGTTGCGTGCGCAGTGCGCACGCAACATCAAGGGTTTTAGAAAAATGGCGATCATGTTGAAGGGATAAAAAAACCTTTTTCCCAAAACTTTTTCCCAAAAATAGGATGTTTAATTTGCTGGAGGACTCTTAGACTCAAAAGTACTGTGTGGTTGAGAAAAGGCGGTGGCATGAATTTTTGGATGGGGTGCGCGTTGTGGGGCTACAAGGATTGGGTTGGGGAGTTTTTTCCGCCCAAAACCCGTGCGGCAGACTTTTTGAAGCTCTACAGCCAACGGCTAACCACGGTGGAAGGGAACACCACGTTTTACTCCATCCCCGATCAAACAACGGTGCAACGGTGGGCAGCAGAAACCCCTGTAGGGTTTAAGTTTTGCCCAAAGCTGCCGCGCATGGTGACCCACCAGGGATTATTGGCTCCCCAGGTGGAGGGGGCGATCGCCTTCATCCGCCACATGCAAAACCTCAACAGCAACGCCAGTAGCCCCGCCGAACATCGCCTCGGTCCCCTCTTTGCCCAACTGCCCCCCAGCTATGCCCCTAGCCAGTTTGCGGATCTCGCCGCCTTCCTCGAAGCCTTGCCCAGGGATGAGGTGGAAGTGGCGATCGAAGTGCGGCATCTGCAATGGTTTGAGGAACCCCACGCCCAACGGCTCAACAGGTTGCTGACGGATCTGGGCGTGGGACGAGTCATCCTCGATACGCGCCCCATCTACGACTGCCCCGATGACCCACAGGTGATGTCGGAGCGCAAGAAACCCCGTGTCCCCCTTTGTACCGATACCCCGACAGACTTTTGCCTGGTACGCTATATCAGCCACCCCGATCTGGCGTTCAATGCGCCCTACTGGGATGCCTGGGTGAAGCGGATAGATGGCTGGTTGCGCCAGGGGAAGCGGGTCTACTTTTTCTTACACTGCCCTCAGGAAGAGCATTCTGTCACCTTTGCCCGGCATGTGCAGGGGCTGCTGGAAGCCAGCGGGGTTCCCGTACCGCCCCTCCCCTGGAACACGCTGGCAGAACCACCCGCTCAACTGAGTTTGTTTTGAGGCGGGGAGAGGCGATCGCCCCTTCGCACAATCTATCGTTCGGTCAAAGATCGGCTATCCGCTTCCGCGATTTCCCCAAAACATCGTTGAATAAAAGTAACCGCATCTTCAGAAAAGCTCCAACAACGGTCCATGATTATTTCTACTCGCACTTATTTGCCCTTTCCTCGATCGCTGGTTTATAGCACCTATCGCGATCGCCTGCCCGAGTTGATTCCCTACATGCCCAACATCCAGGGTGTGGCAGTCAAATCGCGGGAAGAACGGGGAGAACAGATTGAGCAAGTGAACGAGTGGCATGGCGGGGGAGACATTCCAGTCGCTGCCCGGTCGATTATCGACGAGTCGATGTTGTCCTGGACCGAACATGCCCTATGGAACGAAACCAACTTCACTACTGCCTGGAAAATTAAAACCCATGCCTACACCGAAGCGGTTTCGTGCAAAGGACACAACCGTTTTTTAGAACATGAACAGGGAACGTTAATTACGAGCGAGGGAGAACTCAGTATTGATTCTCGCCAAATTAAAAACGTTCCGTCGTTCATCGCCAAAATGGTTGGTGGCATTGTGGAAGACTTTTTGGGTAAAAAGATTGAGCCAAATCTGATTCAGATGAGCGAAGGGGTACACCGTTATCTTGAACAGCGCACCCCCTAGATGTAGAGTATTCAGTTGTGCTAGGCTCACTCACACCACATTCCGTGGCATTGGCGGGAGGTTAGGAGTTGGCGATCGCCCCCTGTGAAACTCCCTGCACGCCAGCCGCCGAAGATGCATAGAGTCCTTTGTGGACATCGAAGGCGATGGTGAATCGCATGTGGGGCATCATCCGGCTAACGAGTTTCAGGTAAGCCTCGGCATCATTGCGATGACGAAACCGTGCAACGGCGGCTTGCTGAAGGTTGGGCAGCAATTTGTGGACAACCCAGGGACTTAGCTGTTCTTGGTAACTCATGGGATTTAACACCGTTTCAAAAGGACATGGGATGTGAAACGTAACCGAGTTGCACTCCGCCGCATGTAGATAAAGCCGCAGAGACAACTAACCCTAAAACGAGCCACAAACATCGAAAGGTTAGGTCAGTTATTTAGTTATTCGAAAGACCAGTTAAACAGGGAAGAGACTTGAGATTGCACCACATGTAGTGATAGCTCTGTTGTAGAGCCACAATATGTGGAGTATCAACAGATTTACGGTATAGTAGGCTACATTCCTCTATTTTTTGGCGAGATAGTTTTGAGTGGGGGCGATCGCCATACTCCTCCATCTCTTGCTCCAAGGGGCTTTTGGAGCAAAAGAAACTTCCAGAAAAAGCTGAACAAATTCATTCACCCAGCTTTTCCATTAGTCAACAGAAACTATCCGGACAGGATTCAAAACCCGGAGAGGTTTCATACCATCCAATACCTTCAACATTTCTTTAAAGCCCTTGATGTTGCGTGCGCGGGGCGCACGCAACATCAAGGGCTTTAAAGAAATGTTGATCATGTTGACAACCCTCGGCAGTATTTGTTGTGAAATGCTTGCTCTATAGGCGTTTTACAACAAATACTGACAGGGGGTTGCGATTGGAAACGATGCAAGTCTTAACGTGAGCAACACTACCCGTGGCATAATTGAGGACTCTAAGTGCCTCGATGGGGGCAAGATTCTCGCATGGGAGAAGGGATTGGCATGGGTGGAACAGCGCCATTTGCGGCGGATTTGATGAATGGAGCCACGGCAGCGGAACTGACCTTCCAGTTGCCCGACCCCCAGGATGATGGTCTTTCCCAAATTGAGTTTGATCGGTTGGTAGAAGCGGCGTGGCAGGTGTGCGATCGCTTCGACCTGCAAACCGATATCTGGCGGGGGCGCATTCTGCGAGTGGTGCGCGATCGCGAGAAGCACCAGAACAATGGCGGCGGCACGGGGCATGGCTTTCTGCGCTGGCTGAAGGAACGCGAGATCGGCAAAAGCCATGCTTACAACCTGATAGAACTGGCAGATAGTGCCGATGCGCTGGTGCAGGAGGGGTTGCTGGAGGCGGATGATGTGAACCAATTCAGCAAGCGGGCGTTTATCGAAACGGCGCAGTCGCCTCGCGAAGTGCAGCAGATGGTGAGCGATGCTGCCCATAAGGGCGATCGCATCACCCGCCGGGAAGTGCGCCAACTTGCCGACGAATGGACGGCGATGACCTCGGATCTTCTCCCCGAAACAGTTCGCGAAAAAGCTGCTAACAACACGATTCCCACCCGATACATCGCACCTCTGGTGCGAGAAATGGAAAAGCTGCCAGAACTCCACCAGGAGCAACTGCGGGATGAGGTTGAAGCCAATCCCGATGTCGATACCATTAAGCAGGTGACCGCAGAGGCAAGATTTTTGGCGAAGTATATCAACGCCGCCAGTCAGGTACAGGCGCTGAACCGGGAAGGGTTGGATCTGGAGCAGGCATTGGAAGAAGCCCTCCGGGTGGGTTGCCTCAGTGCGACCGCTGATCTGGTTAATCAAGCATCACAACTGGAGCAACTGATCGCTCGGCTGTTTACGACCTGGAAACGTATGCACAGCCTCTCTGAGCGGGTGTATCTGGACAGCGGAGCCAGTACGCCCCAGTTGCGATCGCTCCTCTCCCACCTGGAACCTCTTACGGGTGAAACCCTGGAAGTGCAACTCGGTGAACCCGGCAGCAACTTCTCCCAGCTCATTCGCCTCAAGATTTTGCCCGACGAAAGCTAAGGGATCTGCGGCTTAATAAAATCCCCATTTTTGAGAGAGAAGGCTGGCTTTGCCAGCCTTCTCTCTCAAAAATGGGGATTTTATTTAAAAGTTGTTTTTGTGAGAGCCGCGTGGAGCGCGGCTCTCACAAAAACAACTGTGGCTGATTCAAGCGCGAAGCGCTGTATTAGGGCTGCTCCAGACTGGAGCAGCCCTGCGTGTTTTGCCTACGCAAAGTAATCGGTCACGGTCAAGGAAATGCGGTTTGCATCACCGGGTTTGAACTGAAGATCTGTTGCATTGGCTACCAGATCTTGTAGGGGGTTGAAGCTGCGGTTGGCATTGTTGACGAGCAGGTAACTTTGTCCACGCCAGTCAAAGAACAATGCTTGCCCTGCTCCTGTGCGCTGGTTGCCAGGGCGGTTGGGGTTGCGATCGCGGAAAGCCCGAGTCGCTGCCGCCACCAGATTTGGAGCAACCACAGCCCCTACGTTAAACAGGGCAGATGGGGCTGTGCCTGTGAGGGTAAAGCGATCGCCCTCGCGCTGGTCAAAATCCAGAATTTGGTCGGGTTGAGCCACCAACGAGTCACGTAGTGCCTCGGCGGCATTGGCTCCACCAAAGGCGAAGCGATCGGCACCTCTGCCTCCTCGCATAACATCGCCTCCGCTTCTTCCCAGCAGCACATCGTTGCCTGCACCGCCAGAGAGGTTATCCCGCCCGTTGTTACCCACGAGTTTGTCATTTCCGGCAAGTCCATTGAGGATATCCTGTCCGGCTTTACCGAAGAGTTGGTCAGCGGCTCCACCTCCTTCCAGGCGATCGTTGCCCTGTCCACCATTCAGCCGATCAAAGCCGCGATCGCCACTCAGGATATCATTCCCGGCTTTGCCAAACAGCACATCGGCTCCGACATTACCCCGCATCGTGTCATTTTGAGCAGCCCCGTCAATCCGGTCGTTGCCCGTGCCACCAAAAATGCGGTCTTTTCCACCACCGCCATTTAGCCGATCCAGACCTTGCCCCCCTCTCAGGGTGTCAAATCCGCTTCGACCAAACAGCACATCAGACCCTGCATTGCCTCGGAGCACATCGTTTTGGGCACCGCCGTCAATGCGGTCGCTCCCCTGTCCGCCAAAAATTTGGTCGTTGCCTTGTCCGCCCAGCAATTGGTCTGCGCCTGCATTGCCTCGGAGCACATCATTACCTGCGCCACCCAGCACGCGGTCATTGCCTGCACCAGCCAGGACACGGTCATTGCCTGCTCCCCCGTTGAGGCGATCGCGCTGCCGTCCACCCAAGAGCCGATCATTGCCCTGGTTGCCAAACACAAGGTCTGCCCCTGCGCCACCGTTCAAGATGTCGTTGCGCGCGCCTCCAAAGATGCGGTCGTTCTCCGTTCCGCCAATGATCCGGTCATCGCCCGCATTGCCTTGCAGGATGTCTCGACCGGCTTCACCCCGCACTACATCATTGCCTCTTTGCCCGAAGATGCGGTCATTGCCACCGCCCCCAAACAGGCGATCGTTTTTCGCATTACCCCGGATGCGATCGCCACCCGCGCCGCCATACATTCGGTCGTTGCCGCCGCCCCCAAACAGGCGATCGTTCCCGGCACCGCCCGCCATGCCATCTCTGCCCTGACCACCCCGAAGAACATCGACTCCGGCTTTGCCGCGCAGGAAGTCCAGTCCGGCTTGCCCATCGAGGGTATCGGCACCTCTACCGCCGTTGATCCGGTCTCTGCCACCGCCCCCCAAAAGCAAATCGTCACCATTTTGCCCTGAGAGGCGATCGCGACCCGCAGCACCTTCCAATGTGTCTCCAGCATTGCCCCCAAACAGGCGATCGTTTCCGGCTGCACCTTTGAGGCGATCGGGACAGGCAAGTCCCAGTAACACATCATTGCCTGCAAAGCCACGGATAATATCTGTGCGTGGGCTTCCTTCCAGACGGTTGTTTGCCGCATTGCCCGCCAACCGCAGACCACCAGAGCAGTCTTTGTCGGGGGGAGTAGGAGTAGGAATTGGAGGTGTGGTGCCACCATCCGCAACGACCGAGATGGTGGAGATCACCGTGTTGCTATTGGCAAGCCCATCATTGGCGATGAACGAGAAGATGCGATCGCTTCGATCGGGAGATGCACTGGTGTTGTTGTAAGACAACGAGCGCAGCAGCGTCCGCCAATCTGTGTTGGGCACATCGCCACCCGCCGCATTGGTGATGCTAACAGTTGCATTGCCACCCGCTACGACAACAGAAATATCGAAGGTGGTGGAGCCAAACGTTACGGTAGTCGTCGCACCGTTTGTTAGGGCGAGGGCTGTGGTAGCAAAACTGAGAGTCTCGTTTGCACCGTTGGGGATGTTGACGGAGATCGAGAGATTTTCAATGTCTACCCCGCCATTGTCAGGGTCCACTGCCGTTGCTTCGTCGGCGGTAATGTCGATCGCCCCTTCCCCTGCGGTAAAGGTTGCCTCAAAATTGCGGTTGTCTGCTCCACCCGTAACGTTGTTTGGGTCCAGGTTTAGACGGGGAGGATTGTTCGGTGTGGTGTCAAAGGAAATGGTGGAAGTAACGGTATTGCTAGTATCCGTGCCATCCTGCGCCACGAAGGAAAATACCCGGGGCGTCGTAGTAGGATTGGCGCTGGTGTTGTTGTAGTCGAGCGATCGCAACAGCGTCCGCAAGTCCACATTGGGCATCGCACCACTCGCATTGTTGGTGATGGTCACCGTGGAGTTACCTGCTGCACTGGCGATCGCAATGTTAAAGGTCGTGCCACCCAAGGACACGGTTGTTGTCGCGCCACCAGTCAACGTCAGGGGGGTTCCTGCAATGTTCAGGATTTCGTTGGCACCATCCGGCGTATTGGCTGTGATCGTCAGAACTTCGACATCCACACCGCTGTTGTCGGGGTCAACCACGTTCGCATCATTCGGGCTGGTGATATCAACCGCATTACCACCAACCGTAAAGGTGTTCTCGAAGTTGCTATCATCCAGACCCCCGCCATCATTGTCAGGGTCCAGATTCAGGACGGGGGGGGTATTGGTTACACCGGAGGGAGGGAACGAAATCGTTGAAGTAACGGTGTTGCTATTGGCTACGCCATCATTGGCAATGAAGGAGAAGACGCGATTGGTACCCGTCGGTGTTGTGCTGGTGTTGTTGTAGGAGAGCGATCGCAAAAATGCCTGAACATCCGCATTCGGAATATTGTCTATTCCTGCCGCATTATTCGTAACCGTGACAGTTGCCGTACCGCCTGTGACTGTGACAGCAACATCAAAGGTTGTCGAACCAAACGTGGGTGTAGCGGTTGAACCATCTGTCAAAGGGAGCGGCGTTCCATTGATCAGCAGAACCTCATTTGCCCCATCGGTAACCGCCGTTGTGATGGTTAGACTATCAATGTCTGGACTGTCTAAATCAGTACCCGTTGCGTTAAACGCTGTAATCGGAATTCCACCTGCGGTGAATGTTGTCGCAAAATTGCCATCATCCAAACCACCAGTTGTGTTTGATGGATCAAGGTTGAGAATAGGTGGGTTATTCGCTCCAGTGCGAAGACGATAAACACCTCCCCCAGCAACTAAGTCAAGCCCACCCGCAGCACCTGTTGCACTAGAGGTTTCTAGCAGGGTACCTGTAACATCTGTTAAGCCAATTAGATCATTCGCAGCCGTAACATCATTCGGAAATAAGGAGTAGCCAAAAAAGGTTTGACCGGTGGCAATACCCAAATCTGCAAAGCTAACAAAAATTCCCGAAACTTGTTGACCACCAATTAGTGCAGAAAGACCAGGATCACTCCCTGACCCTAAATCGTTTAGCACAGCTGCTTGAAGTTCGAAAGCCGCACCTGCTTGCCCCCAATCTCCAGGTACAAGCGTAGTCAAAGTACCGTATGCAGTGGGATTACCACTGGCATCGACAGCCGTAATTGGGGCAATTTTGAAAGGGTCGTTGCCTCCTCGCTCAAGTAATAGGAACCCGATATCCGTATTATTTGTGGGAGCTATAAGTCCTCCTCGCTCAACAAAATCAACCCGCTCGATATTGTTGATATTTTCTCCCTGGTTCGCGAAAATATTATCCACGCCCCGGTTAATTGTTTGGCTAAGTAAAACTTCTTCCAGGGAATTGACGGGAGAAGGGGCAAGGTTGAGGACATTTGTAGTGGTATCGACTGACTCTCGCTCGTACCAAAACAGTTCACGAACACCTGTGACGAGTGCATTGTCAATCCGTTCGATATTGACCTGTTCAACAAGTTGAATAAAGTCAAATACATCTGCTCCAGCGTTAGCCGTAAATCCTGAAATGATCAGGTTGTTTTCTGTGCCAACAGGAAAGTTATAGGTATAAGATTCACCCGCAGCACCCTCCCCATCTGCATTTCCAACTTCATTTGCCGTATAGGTCAAGGTGTTATCAGGCAAATCATTGTAATTGGCGTTGAGACCAGAAATAGGAGTTGGAAGAATTCCTTTGTACTGCTCAATCGCGGCGCTAGAAAAGGGAAGGGCGATCGCCACATTTCCCATCGCTGAGTCCAAATCCCAGGTGCCACCCTGCTGTGCATTACCCACTCGACGGGTGGAAGCGGCGATGGAAGCTCCAGTGAGCTGATGGAGTTTTGCCAGAAATTCTTCTCCAGCGTCCCCAGCCGCAACATTACAGGCGTAAAGGTGCAACTCTGAATGGGGCTGGAACCAGGCTTTGAGTTCCTCGGTGTAGCGAAGCAGAGTGGAAAGACTGAGTTCGCTGTTGCCCAGCCGCAGGCTTCCGGGGGAACCATGCGTCACAATGTAGACCGTGAGGGGCTGAGCATATTGTTGAAAAATTTCGGTTAGTTTCCGGATTCCATCTGTGTCACTTGGAAGAATGTAGGGAGTGACGGCGGGGCGTAACCCTGCAACGAGAGATGGATAGTTTTCAACGCTGGGATCGAAAATAGCGATCGCCTTTTGTATAAAACTTGCACTAGAGCTAATTCTTTTGTGTGTAGTAGAGGCGAAAGAATCCGATGCAGATGCCCAAGACGAGGTGGTTGAAGACGCCCTGACGATTTCCAGTGTTTCCATTTGTGCGTTCCGTTTAAATGTACTCATGCAACTACTGATGGTTCTGCACCCTCTCAAATCTCCCGCAAGATAGATTCAGAGGTTTGCAGATAATGCAAAAATCCTGTTTGTTTGGTTGCTTGTCTGGGGGTGACCAGCCAACATTAGGTTTTACCACATCAGTGGATATTCCTAAGAAATTTCTACTGTCCGGCAACCACCTCGTAATCATACGGATAGCGCTTGTATAAAAAGTAGAATTTCCAGGATTGCCTATTTTTTTGTATCGTCATTTGCCCGGAGAGAGTCAGCTTCTTCTCCGGGCAACAATGAATCTTTGCAGAGGTATTCAGATACACGAATCTTCTGTGAATAAGTCGTGATGAGATCTTAAGTCACAGGCTTAGACAAGGTGTTTGTAGTACACAAATGGTTTCTTAAGATTGTTTTCGTAAAATCTGTCCTTTCGCCATTTTTCCAAGGCGATCTCCAGAAAAGACTATCTCCATTTTTTGAAGGAGGGCACGACTCAGCCGCGCCCTCCTTCAAAAAATGGGGATAGTCTTTCTGAGAAATCTATGCCTTGGTTTTCCTCTGGAATAACCAGTTGGTCAGGTTACTTTGAAGCCTAGCCAAGGATAAACCCTTGGCTGGGCTTCATCGGGTTCTTAGGCAAAGTAGTCGCTGGCAGTCAGGACAACGCGGTTGGCATCTCCTGGCTTGAACTCGATGCCCGTCACATTTACCACCAGATCGCCAAAGGAGTTGAAGTTCCGGTCGGCATTGTTAACGAGCAGGTGAGTGCGCCCTTCCCATTCGAAGAACAACGCTTGCCGTGCTCCAAGGCGCTGGTCACCTGGACGGTTGGGGTTGCGATCGCGAGCCGCACGTACCGCCGCCACCCGCAAGTTAGGAGCAACCACCGTGCCTGCGTTGAACAAAGCAGTGGGAGCTTGGAAGGCAGATACCTCGGTAAAGTTAACGCTAAAGCGATCGCCTTCAGGTTGGTTGAAGTCCACAATGTCATCCGGTTCAGCCACCAGAGAACCGAGTAGGGCTTGATTAAAGGTAGCCCCGCCATAGGCAAACGTGTCGGCTTCTCTACCTCCCTGGAGGCGATCGCCATCGCCTCCGCCAACCAGGGTATCTTGACCAGTACCACCGTTAAGGGTGTCACGCCCATTGTTGCCCAGCAGGTTGTCGTTGCCCGCCAAACCCTGAAGCAGGTCATTTGCAGCTTTACCAATCAGTCGGTCTGCGGCTCCGCCCCCTGCCAGTTCATCGTTGCCCTGTCCGCCGTTCAGTCGATCAAAGCCGCGATCGCCACTCAGGTTGTCATTTCCGGCTTTACCAAACAACACATCGGCTCCGACGTTACCCCGCATCGTATCGTTTTGGGCACCACCATCGGCTTTATCGTTTCCAAGACCACCAAAGATTCGGTCTTTGCCTGCATCACCGAACACATTGTCCGCCCCCTGGTTGCCCCGGAGATTATCTCTGCCGCTCTTACCTCGGAGGTCGTCATTGCCTTGCCCACCGAAGAGAGAGTCGCTGCCTGCACCCCCGATGAGGCGATCGCGTTGGCGTCCACCCCGGAGGTTATCGTCACCTCGTTGACCATTCAGGCGATCGTTTCCAGCCCCTCCATTTATCGTGTCGTTGAGTGCGCCGCCAAACACCCGGTCGTTGCCAGTTCCTCCAAAGAGACTGTCGTTGCCTGCATTTCCCTTGACGATATCGGAACCAGCTTCGCCCCGAATCACGTCGTTGCCGTTTTGCCCAAAGGCACGGTCACTGCCTGTGCCGCCAAACATACGGTCATCTCTGGCACCACCTCTCATGCGATCGCGCCCAGATCCTCCAAACATCTGGTCTACGCCAGCCGCACCCGTGATGCGATCGCTCCCTGCGCCGCCTGCCATGCCATCATCGCCCTGACCACCCCGGAGGCGATCATCCCCAGCTCTACCACGGAGGAAATCGCGATCATTTTGTCCGCTGAGTCGGTCATTGCCTTTACCCCCATTCAGCCGATCGGTACTGCCGCCACCAAAGAGAACATCATTGCCATTCTGCCCAGCAAGGCGATCGCGCCCAGCCCCACCCTCAAGGGTGTCTCCAGCTCCACCACCTTCGAGGCGATCGCGCCCAGCCCCACCTAAAAGGCGATCGGGACAGCCCAGCCCCAGTAATTCATCATCATTGGCAAAGCCTCGGAGGAAGTCAGTACCCGCACTACCCACCAATCGGTTTTTGCCACCATCTCCCCTTACCCGCAGACCATCTGCACAATCCCGACTAGGTACTCCCACATTTGTATCTAGCGCAACTTGGACCGTAGAATCGACAAGGTTACTATTAGCCAACCCATCATTGGCAACAAAAGTAAAGACTCGCTCAGGATCTGCATTAATTTCTGATAGCGGAGCCATATTGTTGTAAGACAATGAGCGTAATAGAGTCCGCCAGTCTGCGTTAGGAACATCCCCACCTGTCACGCTTGCAATATTGATCTCTGCATTGTTTTCTAATACATCTACGACAATATCGAAGGTAGTCGAGCCAAACGTGACTGTTGCTGATGCTCCATCTGTTAAAGACAGAGGAGTACTAGCAAAAATCAGTGTTTCGTTTACACCACTCGGCGCATTGACAGTAATCGTTAGAGTCTCGACATCAACTCCGTCATTATCTGGATCAATCAATGTGGCGTCAGGAGCAGTAAGCTGAACGGGATTTCGTTCTTCAACTTCTTCAAGTTCTCCATCTACTTCAATCAGATTAATTACAAAATTTGTCTCAAAGTTACGGTCATCTGCATCTGAGATATTGCTTGGATCCAGGTTGAGAATTGGCGGGGTATTTTCGGGAGGTTCTAGTAAAAAGTCGATGGTAGATGTGACGATGTTGCTATCTTCCTGCCCATCGTTTGCCACAAATGTAAAGGTGCGTTCTGTCAAGTCTGTTGTAGGGTCCAGATTGTCATAAGACAACGAACGTAGCAATGTTCGCCAGTTTGGGTTGGGAACAGCGCCACCCGTTATGCTGGCAATATCAATAACCACATCCCCTGCTACCACATCAATACCAATGTTGAAGGTGGTGGAACCAAAGATAACTCTTGCCGATGTCCCATCCGTCAGGGGCAAAGGGGTCGTGCCAAAGATCAGTAATTCGTTGGCTCCACCTGGCACATTGGTGGTGATCGTCAAAGCCTCAACATCTACCCCAAGACCGTTTGGATCTGGATCAAGCAATGTGGCATCAGGAGCCGTAATACGAACGGCATCCCCGCCCACAATAAAATCTGTGTCAAAGTTTTGGTCATCTAGCCCCCCTGTAACATTGGTGGGGTCCAGGTTCAGAATAGGAGCAGTATTATTCGGAAAATCGGGAGTATCGCGTCTAAAAATTGCACTCCCTGCTACCAGGTCGAGTCCACCAGCTCCACTTGCCTGGGACGTAGTGAGGTTGGCATCTGAAAGACCAATCAGATCAGTTCCAACATCTTCTGGGAAGACAGAGTAGCCAAAGAAGACTTCATCCCCTTCAATTCCTAAAGCCTCAAAGCTAATAAAAATACCGGATAGTTCTTGGGCTGGGGGTGATGCCGAAAGACCAGGCTGTTGAGTACCTCCCAAATCATTCAATACGGCAGAAGTGATATCAATGCCTGTTCCACCCCATGCATCTGCGGACAGAGTGATGAGTGAACCGTATTCAGCTGGGGCACCTGAGGCATCCAGCGCTGTGATAGGCGCTATGCGGAAGGGATCATTTCCACCCCGTTCCAGCAGTAAAAAGCCAACATCATCCACTTCGTTGGCAGGTACTACAACACCGCCATTGATAATAAAGTCAACCCGTTCAATATTGTTAACATTGTTGGAACCCTGGTTGGCAAATACGTTGTCCCCACCACGGTTAATCGTTTGGCTAACCAATGCATCCTGGAGGGTAGCGACAAACGACGGTTTCAGATCTAGGGTATTACCAGCCGTATCAATGCTGTCTATTTCGTACCAAAAAATCTCACGGTTCCCTGTAACTTCGGGGTTATCGACTCGAGCAAGTTCAACTCTGTCAACCAGCTCAAAAATGTCGTACTGGTCCTCTCCCACCGTAAAGCCGGAAATGACCAGATCATTCTCATCTCCTGCCTGGAAGGTATAGGTATAGAGCTCTAACCCTGTACCGGCAACTTCAGGGGCGGTGTAAGTCACACCACTTCCAGGAGGTGCCGTTTCGTATGCAGCAATGAGATCTTCAATCGCCAATACGGGGAAAACACCCGGATAACTTTGGGCGATCGCCTCAGAGAAGGGTAGGGCGATCGCCATTTCTCCCCTCACCACATCCAGGTTCCAGGTTCCTCCTTGCTGGGCATTGCCGACGCGGCGAGTAGAGGCAGCGATGGATGCACCTGTGAGCTGATGGAGTTTATCAAGAAACTCTTCTCCAGCATCTCCAGCCGCAACATTACATCCATAGAGAAGCAACTCTGAATCGGGCTGAAGCCAGTCTCTCAGCACCTCTGCGTAGCGATCGAGGTTAGAAAGGCTGAGTTCAGCAGTTCCCAGGGTCAAGCTTCCGGGAAACCCATGCGTCACCACATAAACTGTCAGCGGCTGAGTATATCGCTGGAAAATTTGAGTTAGTTGCCGGATACCGTCCACATCAGGCGAAAGAAAGTAAGGAGTGATGTGGGAATACAATCCAGCAGCGAGATGGGCAGAGTTTTCAACACCGGAATCAAAAATGGCGATCGCCTCCCGAGTGTTGCCCATCGCCAAACCGTTGCGCACTGTACGCACTTCTACACCCTTAACAGATACACCCTTAACAGATACACCCTTAACAGATGCACTCGATCCAGATTCTCTAGCAGTTTTTAGTGTCTTCATTAGCTGAGTTCCGTGTTTATCCGTATTTCTTCGTATGTATTCACCAATAAACCCACGAGTTCCTGAGGGGACGAGCAGAAAATCCGTGTTTACACAGGTGATGCAAAGTTGAGTCAGAGGAGAAAATGCGAACGATACTAGTTTGTATCACATGCGCATTAACCCCCCAAAAATGCCATTACTCGTGCGACTATCCTGTAATCGCACGGATAAAATGTATAAAAAGTAGATGAGCCTGGGGTAATTACTCTTAATTTCTATCGTTGTTTTCCCTGAATTTGGGAAAGCTGATTTTATATTGTAAAAAATCTTCACAGGTGCTTAATAAAGTAAAAGCTTCTGTGAATACTTTTTATGGACGTATTGAAGGATGTGTCTTGATACTCTCTACGAGGAGTGATACCTTCGCCGTTGTTCTAAAATCCTTAGGAGATTTCTGCAAAAGAATATCCCCATTTTTTGAGAGAGGGCGCGGTTAAGCCGCGCCCTCTCTCAAAAAATGGGGATATTCTTTTCTGGAGATCGCCTTAGGTTTTTAATCAGGAATACTGCAACAAAACATTCCATCCTAAAACAACATCTTTCAAATTGCATAGGCAAGATAAACGGCTGGATAGATGCCCCGACTTCGGAGGGATGAGTATGTTTTTTTACCAACTTTCTACTTAAGTAATTGCGTCTGCCCAAGAAATAAAGGAGGTGAAATGTCGAGATCTCCTGACATTTCACCTCCTCTGGTCATTAGGTTTGCTTTTACTAATCTCTGACCGTACAAATGCTTATCATCAGAGTGGGCGATAGACGCGGTAATTAATCTGCGGAAAAATATTGTCAATTGCCTCAACTTTCTCCAGCCAGCCAGAGTCAACCTTTCCCTGCCCCATGTCTTCCCAAATTTTGTTGAAGCGCATCAGGTGCGATCGCGTTCGCCGCACGGCATAGGGAACCATTGTGCCCGTCCGCATGATGAATGCCCAGTCAGAAGATTGCGCCAGCAACAGTTCCCGTGCTGCCTGGTTGAGTGCCCGCCACTCCAACTCATCCGCAGGTTCCCGACGAGACAGGTCGATCATGCGCTCAGCCGCTTTGTGCAGATGGGGATAGACCCAGGAATTCGTATCGTTTAGCCAGTACTCATGGAAGCCCTTATAGCCCCAACTGGACTGGGAGGGACGGCAAACTTGCTGGGTGGGGTTGTCACGCAAATAGTCTGCCAGGTGGGTCATCTCATAGGTTCCCTGGTCAAACCAGGTTTTGCGGAAAAGGTAGTCGAGGAACCAGGGACCCTCGTACCACCAGTGCCCAAAAAGTTCCGCATCATAGGGCGAAAGGATAATGGGCTTGCGCTGCATGATGCCATGCAGGTGCTCTACCTGACGCTCACGGTTGTACATGAAGTTGGCTGCATGTTCGGCTGCCTTTTCTCGCGCCCAGTAGGGGTCGTAGAGGGCTTTGTCGCTCAGCCCCAGACCTTTCCCGGTGATTTTGTGATACTTGATGCCCACATTTTTGCGCTGTCCGTTGGGCATAACATACGGCTTGATGTACTCATACTCTGCATCCCAGCCCAGGTCTCGGTAGAACTCGCGATATTCTGGCGAACCCGGATACCCCACCACCGACGACCAGACCTGTTGTGAGGATTCATGGTCGCGCCCAAAGGTTGCAACGCCCGTTTCTGTGAAAATGGGAGCATAGGTACCAAATCGGGGACGGGGGCGGGCATAGAGCAACCCATGGCCATCCATGATGAAGTAGCGCAGCCCCGCATCGGCAATCATCCGCTCTAGCCCTTCGTAGTAGGCACATTCGGGCAGCCAGATGCCATTAGGGGGGCGATCGAAGACTTGCTCGTAGTGCTCTACCGCCACCTTGATTTGTGCCCATACGGCTTGCGGATACATTTTCATCAGCGGCAAATAGCCGTGGGTTGCACCGCAGGTGATGATCTCCAGGTTGTTGCTGTCCTGGAACTTTTTGAAGGCTGTAATCAGGTTGCCATCATACCGTTCCCATACCTGCCGCACCGTGTTGAATTCTTTGGCGTAATGCTCGGCAAGGTATTTCATGTGCCCGTTCTGGCTATGACGTTCGATCTCCAGTTCCGTCAACTCTTCCAGCTGTGCCAGGTGGTCGTTATAGCGCTCTTGCAAGAGCGGATCGACCAGCATAGAAACGAGGGGGGGCGTAAGGCTCATGGTGAGTTTGAAGTCTACCCCATCACGCTTTAGCCCCTCGAACATGAGGATCAGCGGTACATAGGTTTCGGTAATTGCTTCAAACAGCCATTCTTCCTCTAGTACATAATCACTTTCGGGGTGGCGGACGAAAGGAAGGTGGGCGTGTAAAACCAGGGCGAGATAGCCAATGCTCATAGTTCGGAGATCGTTTGCGATGGGGATTCGAAGGACAGGGTTGTGGTTGTCAGCCTATCGGAAAAGGGACAATCTAGATAATGGGGTATGACACCACCAGGGAGAAAAGTGGAAAATAAATAGATTTTAGAAAATTGACTGCAAAAGGAATAAAAAAGAATTACAACAAGATTTATTACAGAAAGTTGAAAAAGGGAAATACATGAAAAGTCGGTCAGGCAAGAGTAATCCGGAAGGTTTGCGACAGAATTGATAAAAAGTCTCTCGGAAATTTGAACCATTTTCGACATCTGCAAATATGCTAGGGCATATCGCCCAGCAAAGTGCAGGCGAACAGTGATCAAACGCATGATCAAGCGGAATGGTTATGACATCGTCAAATTTGATTGAACAGGCAAAGAGAGGAGACCCAACGGCGATCGCCACCCTGATGAATCGGTCTCTCCAACCTCAGGGCATCAGTGCTGCTGTGGAACGCGATCGCAACCGTCTCCGAGTGTTCCTGGAAGGCAACCAGGTCCCAAATCGTGAGGCACTTGTCGCCTTTGTGCAGAATGGCATCACAAATTTAGGGATTGATGACATTAGCACGGTCGAGGTGTCTGGGAAGCAGAGTGGGCAACCAGCGGCGTGGACGCAGGAATGGCAGCTCAATCCAGAAGAATCTGAAACAGGCTTTGGGCTACCCAACCGGGTCGAAGCGCCCCCTCCGCCCGTTCCCCCTATGCCAATGGGAACGGCTACCGACTCGACGGATGCTGCCATCACTGATCTGGATGACGATGTGATTCCGCTTAATCCGATCGAGGAGGACGACGATCCGCTCGCAGATTTATTGGCGATCGGCGATATGTCCGGCTCGTCTGAGGCTGACGATCCCCTGGAAGAACTGTTTAGCACGCAAGATGTCTCGCTGCTTGGCGACCTCGAAGCCTCGTTGATGGAAGAAGCCTCTTTACTAAACAGTGAAGATTCTTCCCTGGAAGACAATTCGCTACTGGAAGAAGACTTCTTGCTGGAAGACGATTCTTCAACGGAAATGAATTCCTTGTTTGAAGAAAACTCATTGCTGGAAGAGGATTTCCTCCTGGAAGATGACTCTTCATCGGAAGCCAGTCCATTGCTGGAAGAAAACTCATTGCTGGAAGAGGATTTCCTCCTGGAAGACGACTCTTCATCGGAAGCCAGTCCGTTACTTGAAGAAAACTCATTGCTGGAAGAGGATTTCCTCCTGGAAGACAACTCTTCATCGGAAGCCAGTCCGTTACTTGAAGAAAACTCATTGCTGGAAGAGGATTTCCTCCTGGAAGATGAGTCTTCATCAGAAGCCAGTCCGTTACTTGAAGAAGACTCATTGCTGGAAGAGGATTTCCTGCTAGAAGAGGATTCTGACCTCACAACCCCCATATCTAGCTATTTTGCCGATTCGGATGCGTCGGAGTCAGCGACTGCTCCCCCAGATGAGTTTGATGAAGGCTTTAGTGAAGCCATCCGTGCAGGCTTCTCGGATTTGGAATATCGCCCCTTGGAGACAGCGCCCACGGAGATTGACGAAACCGACAATCTTGCCCCAGAGCTGCTGGCGGCGGAGACGGCAAATCAACTGCGTAATGAGATTCCAGAATCGCTGTTGTCCGATGAGCCAGATGTCCGTGCTGATGGGGTTGGAGGGTATGACGCGACTGAACCCAGCTTATTTGAGACCGCCGACTTTGATACCTCTCCTGATGACCCGCTAAACCTCAATTCGGCTGGAAGTGCGCGCTTTCCTTCGATTAATGATCTAGCAACAGAAGGCAATCTGGATTTCCTGGAAGAACCTTCAGAAGCAGAGGCAGATGAAAATCTGGAAAGGGTGGATAACCTAGACACCGATGAAGAGGTGGTAATTGCGGAAGAGGATTGGGTAAGCCTTGAGCCTGATTCGTTAGGCATCACAGAAGATCTGGATGATCGCTCTGGGGATCTTTCTTCCGATGATTTTTACCTGGAGGATGAAGAGGCTGCTCTGCCTGTTGTGCCGCCAACAAACATCACAGCATCTCCAGATATGGACTCAGAGGAGGATATCCAACTAACCTCTCTGGATGCTGGGGATGACTCATTGGATTGGGATGAAGACCGCACTGAGCCATTGGTTCAGAATGAGTGGGTGGAGGTGCAGGACAAGCGAGACGAACCCCAACTTGCCGAACCGGAGCGCACGGAGTTTGATGAAGACCTCCCCCACGGGCAAATGGTCGGTTCACCAATGGCGATTCAACCCCTCGATCGGGAGGGAGGACAAGATTCTTCAGACTCTCGTTCCCAATCTCGCGGTATTTTTGGCAACATCTTGCTGCTCTTTGTTACCGGATGGATTGCAGCCCTGATTGGGTTTTCCTTGTGGAGGGAATTGCAAAGCCCCGGAGAACCAACCCCCGAACCTGTCCCCGAGACGAGTGTAAAACCTCGAAACGCTTGATTTGAGGAGTGCTCCACGGCGTCCTGGGTGCGATCGCCAGAAACAATATTGCGTCTCAGGTGCGGTCAAAACTTATTTTGTGGGTAAATTCCTATGGGATTACCCACAAAATCAAATGTGTTTTGAACATTTGTTTTGAACATTAAGGTGCGGCAAAGCCGCACTTTACCTTCACAAATTAACTTGCACAGCAATAGACTTTATGGGAAATAAGGTTTTTGGGGTTGGAAATTGTTTTGTAGCGCGGCTCTGCCGCGCTACAAAACAATTTCCAATAAACAACATGATCGCCATTTTTCTAAACCCCCTGATTTTGTGTGCGCTTCGTGCCCGCAAAATCAGGGGGTTTAGAAAAATGGCGAAGGTATTGATAAAGTCTAATATTTGTGTCCCTGGAAGAATTTTAGCTTTCTTCTTCTACATCCCAGATGAAGCCTTGATCCTGGGCAACCCGCATGAGGTGCTTGGAGCTGGCGCGGGTGGGTTGATAAACCCCGGTCTCCCACTCGCTAACCGTCTTCTGGCGTACCCCTAACTCATCGGCAAATTGCTGCTGGGTCATCCCCATATGCTGTCGCAGGGAGCGAATTAGCTCCCCATCCCACTGCACAACCCCATCGACCTGTTTGACGACATAGCGATCGGGAGGTTTGTAGAAGGTAATGGTTCCCGCTTCAAGGTCAAGCTGTTTCACCATGTAGTCGGCTCCCATCCATGCCGATGCCTGCAATGCCCCCCTGCTGCGATTGCTCCACCAGGCACGCTGGCGACGGGCAGAGTCGGGCAGGCGATCGCCCAAAATTTCCTCAATTTCTGCCAGGGAAAGGGTCACTTCCCGCTCACCACTTCGGCGCAGATACTCTAACAGGGGTTGATACTTGCTCCCTCCTTTCATTGGTCGTCACTCCCAATAACCCGCTAACCAATAGCTTCACCTGCTCTGGGCTGCTACACCAACCCAGTCTCCTAACTCGCCTGCAACATCTCAACCCGCACCCCTCCCAGAAAGAGAATGGCGCTTTTGCTGCCTGACCTGAGGTACCGATCAAAAAACATGCTGGAAGCTTTGACTGCCGAAGCCTCGACTACCAAAACCGCTGACAGGTTTTTGACTCGGCACTTAATTTAAGATGCTGTTCTGCCTGATTTCTCCAGGTTTTTGATCCCTTTTCTGCCACAATAGTGGCACACCGACCAATGGATATAACGACTTTTTTGATGTTATCCATAGCAAAGTGCATGGGCGTCTTCCCACACTCGCACACAGCACCCCGTATTAAGATAAGGTTCGGCACTATTGCAGTTTGTTAAGGAAGAGCATCCGCCTGTGAAGGTTTTTGTTTATCACACACCCGAAGAAATTCCCGCTCATACAACCCCTGATTGTGCGATCGCTGTCGATGTCCTCCGGGCTACCACAACGATGTCTACCGCACTCGCTGCCGGGGCTGAGGCAGTTCAGGTGTTTAGTGATCTGGAGGAACTCAAACGGGTGAGTGAGCAGTGGCACCCTGCAAAGCGTATCCGTGCAGGAGAACGCGGGGGAGCTACAGTGGAAGGCTTTGATTTTGGCAATTCTCCCCTCGGCTGCACACCAGAGGTGGTTTCTGGGCGGCGATTGTTCATCAGCACCACCAATGGCACACGGGCACTCAAGAGCATTGAAGCTGCCAAAACGGTTCTCGCTGCTGCCCTGGTAAATCGTCGCAGTGTGGTGAATCACCTGGCTCAAAATCCTGACGAAATCGTTTGGATTGTGGGTTCTGGATGGGAAGGTTCCTACTCCCTCGAAGATACGGTTTGTGCTGGGGCAATCTTGCACGGTTTGATGGAAGCGCTGGGAGAACCGATCCCAACGCTGACGGGCAATGATGAGGCGATCGCCGCTATTGCTCTCTATCTCACCTGGAAAGATGATTTGGTTGGACTGCTCCGTAGCGCCAGCCACGGTCAACGTCTGCTCCGCCTCAATGGTGATGAAGATATTGCCTACTGCGCCCAGTTAGATTCGCTGGAGGTGTTGCCCATCCAGCGAGAACCAGGGGTCTTAGTGGCTCAGGCAATTCCGGCGATCGCCAGCAACTAAACTCGTACAGCGTTATGGGATCTGCGGCTTAATAATATCCCCATTTTTTGAGAGAGGGCGCGGCTAAGCCGCGCCCTCTCTCAAAAAATGGGGATATTCTTTCTCAGAAATCTCCTTATAGCGTTTTGCAAGCGCTTTAAGTACAGCACATGGGAGGGGCGGCGCGCCGCGCCGCCCCTCCCATGTGCTGAAGCAACTTGCGCACCGCTATAGAAATTGGCGAGGATATTGACTGAGTGCAGGCTCCTCCCTTCCAAGTGGTGAAGATTCCCCGTCCGCCCACAAAAAAACAGGCGCGGGTGACCACGCCTGATAGGGAGCGAAACTTGCTTCTGACAGCAAGTGCGTGAGGAGAAGACTTAGCGATAATTCGAAGTTTGAATTTCGCGAATTCGGGATTCCTTTCGCTTGAACCGATCCAGTTGCGCTTCGAAGAAGGCGCGGTTTGCCTTCAGGTGCTCAGGATTGGGGTCATCCAGCGGATAGAGCAGCGCAGTGCGGAGTGCCTGGATAACAGCAGAGGTGACGCAATACATGGAGCGCTGGAAAGTGACGGCGAGCTGGATCAGCTTGTCATCTTCGCCCCGGCACCGATCCTTGTAGAAATCTTCCAGGTAGTCGGGGAGGAAGTGGAGCATGTCCTGTGCCAGCAATGTAGGCGGAATGCCTGCGGTGCCGACGGGGAACTTGTCGGCGTACAGCACGCCGTAGTGGAAGTCCTTCTGTTCGCTGGGAACCTGACCCGCCTGGGCGTTGTAGGACTTGGTGCCCCGGAAGGGAGAGGTGCGGTAGAACACAGCTTCCACATAGGGCAGCGCCGCTTCGTACAGCCAGGTGAAACCCTTCGACTTGGGGATAATTTCGAAGCATTCACCGTCAATGTAGACATGGTGGTAGATGGGACGTCCGGCGATCGCAAAAATTCCGTTTACCAGGAAGTTCATCGCATCGGGTACACCCTTGAAGCCACCCTCATCGTAAATATCCGACATCTCGAAGAACACCGGAGCCATGACTTCCCAGAACAGCCCCAGGTTCGAGTAGTAGGACATCTGGCGGCACTGCTCCATGAACATGTCGGGGAACATCTTATAGAGTCCCAACATTACGGGGTTCTTTTTGAAGAAGGCGCGAATGGCGCGATCGGCGTTGGCTTTGTACTCGTCGCTGTCGAGGTATGCATCAAACAGCCCGTAGCCCATGTCGCGACCATGCCACAGCATCGCCCGCATACATTCTTCGGCAAACTCCATGTTGACGCGATCGTGATACCAGTGGTGGAGCAGCCGGGGCATTCCTTGCGTCTCGCCCTTCTCCATGAACTCCAGCAGTTCGGGGTGGGCTTCGCCACAACCGCGCCAGATCCGCAGGTCGGCGTTGTCTCCCGAATAGTGGTTGTGCAGATCCAGGTACTCCTTCGGCAGGAAGTACTTGAAGAAGGGGACGGGATTGAGGAAAACCCGCTCGGCGATGTAGAGCAGATCGCGCCAGTAGAAGTCCATCGGCACGGCGTAGGCTTTGTAAATGCCGATGATTTGCATCAGGTTCTCAGGGGTGTCGGGCAGCATCGCGCCGCCCGCTTCCAGGCGATGGATAATATCCGCAAATTCATGGGTAGAGGGGGGAAGCTTCTCTGCTGCCATGGAAGGCGGACGGGAGGGGGCAACGGGAACCGTTGCGGGAGCCGTCATCGGGGGGGTTGGGAGGGTTGCAGTCATGGGTACTTTCGCTCCGTAAACAGTGACAACGTAAGGGCGGTTTGCATTAAGCGGTCGAATCAGGGGTTGATGCTCGAAATTCAGGACGATCAAAAACAGAGAAATCTAGAGATTGGAAGACGGCGCGGAACGCAGGTTCCAGGCGTGGAGTAGGCTGGGAATATCGTGCTGCCAGGTGGGGAGGATGAGCGTCATGGCGATTTCCTCAAGGGTGTGGAGAATGCCAAGGGCGATCGCCCCGCTCAAAGCCCATCCGCCATATCCCGTTCCAAAGAATGCCAATGTCGCGATTAACAGGCTTAACCCCCAAGCTTTTGCGGTGTAGGTGTGGTAGCAAGCGGGTTGTCCGTACTTTAACAGATTGACCACCCACCACAAAGCCTGCAGACCCAGGACGAGAAACAGCGGTGTGCGAAATGCCTGGAGGATTTCGGGATGCACCAGCCAGGCGGCGATCGCCACACATCCATATAGCCCCCGGTCTGCCCAGCTATCTGCCTGTCGGAGGGAGGCGGTGCTAACCCCCAGGCGACGGGCGATAACGCCATCAAAGATGTCAGACAGAACGGCAACGCCATAGGCGGTGAGGAACAAAACCCCGACTTGCCTATCGAGGGCATCCCAGAGGAGGACGGGGGCGATCGCCAACCGCAGCACGACCAGGAGCATGGGCAGAGAGGAGAGAGAAACAGAGCGCGTCATAGTATTACCCAACGAATTACCCACTAACAAAACCGTTTGGTTATCCGTTCTGTCATAACGGATTGTGTTAGGGCATCACTGCACTTCATAGTCGCTTTCCTCCACTGCCTCCCATTGCCTTACTCCACTACCGAAGCAGGTAGCGTTGCAACCTGGGCAGCACTGTCGGCTGGAACAGCCGCCACCATTGCGGTTCCGGTTGGTTCAACCCAGCGCACTAACCAGGTAGGCTGCAAGCCCAGGAAGATAATGAGCGTAGCCAGTATCAGGGCTGGCACTTTCTCCCCAAAGGTGACTTTGGGATAGTAGGAGGTGGCATTGTCCAGCTTGCCAAAACAGGTGCGGTTCAGCAGGATGACGAAGTACACCGCCGTCAAGCCTGTTCCCACAACCGCCAGCAGGGTTTGCACGGGGAAACGAGCGTAGCTGCCCTGGAAGATCAGGAATTCAGCGATAAAGCCCACCAGCCCCGGAATTCCGGCACTCGCCATAGCTCCCATTACCAGCAGAGAACTGGTGGCAGGCAAGCCCCGAATAGGGTTCATCAAGCCATTCAGTACATCCAGTTCGCGGGTTCCCACTTTCGCCTCGACCACGCCCACCAGGTTAAACAGCACCGCCAGAATCAAGCCGTGGGCAACCATTTGAGAAATGGCTCCGATGACGCTGAGGGAGGTCAGTGCGGCAGCGCCGAGGAGGATATAGCCCATGTGACCGATGGAACTGTAAGCCACCATGCGCTTGATGTCCTTTTGGGCGATCGCCGCCATGGCTCCATACATAATGCTGACCGCCGCCCAGATTGCCAGGTAAGGCGACAACTGCGCCCAGGCTTCGGGGAACAGCCCCAGCCCAAAGCGGAAGATACCGTAAGTACCGAGCTTTGCCAGGATGCCACCCAGCAGAATCGCAACGGGGGTAGAGGCTTCCACATAGGTGTCGGGCAGCCAGGTGTGGAACGGCACCAGAGGAATCTTGATGCCAAAGCCCACCAGCAACAGCGCCAGCAACACAAGCTGCAAACCCATCGGCAGCATCTGCCCCATCAGGGTGTCGTAGGCAAAGGTGGAAGCATCGCTGAACCAGACCAGCCCCAGGAACGCCAGCAGAATGCAGGCTCCAGAGATGGCGGTATAAACCAGGAACTTGGTTGCGGCGTAGCTGCGGCGGCTGCCTCCCCAGATAGAAACCAGGAGGTAAAAGGGAATCAGCTCCAGTTCGTAGAACAGGAAGAACAGCAGCAGGTTTTGGGCAACAAACGCTCCAGCAACCCCCCCGGCAATCAGCAGAATCAGGGAGAAGAACAGGCGCGGGCGCTCGATGTCTACCTTACTGCTGAGCACAGCCACCAGAATTAGCAAGCTGTTGAGTGCCAGCAGCAACAGGGACAGACCATCAACCCCAAGCTGGTAGTTCAAACCGAGGGATTCAATCCAGGGAATATATTCCTGGAACTGCATCCCGCTATTAGCGAGGTCAAATTGGAACAACAGGAGGGCGGAGATTGCCACGAGGACGCCAGAGACGGCGATCGCCCCCAGGCGGGCTTTTGCGCCGGATACCGCACCGGGAGCAAAGGCAATCACCCCTGCACCAATGATGGGAATCCAAATCAACAAACTCAACATGGTTAGCGTTGCTCTTGGTAGAGGGATAAACGGCAAAGGAAGATGAGGTTGCGGGCGTTGTACCACCCGCTGAGGCAGCGTGGGTTAGTTACCAATCACCAGAGAGAGGTCCGCAATCAGCGGCCAGCTCATTAGCAACACAATCATCACCAGTCCCACCGCAATGGTCAGCACATAGAACTGGGTTTTGCCTGTGGTGCTGTACTTCAGGGTTTCGCCGCCAAAGATGGACGCTAGACCCACCAGATTCACCAAGCCATCAACCAGATAGCGATCGAACCAGTCGGTGAGTCGGGAGACGATATCCACACTGCCAACCACGCTGGAGCGATAGAGTCGAGGGGTATAGAAGTCGTAAGCGAACAGGTCTTGCAGCGCCTTGGAAGGCAGGGTCACAGGCTTGGTGACGAACTTGCCGACATAGACCACCGCACCCAGGCTCAAACCCAAAATGCTCGACCAGATCAGCAGCAGCGCCACATCCTTGTTCAGGGTTGCCCAGTCGGGTAGCAGCGAGAGGCTTTGCATGATCAGGGGCAGATGCAACACGAAGGCTCCACCAAAGACCATGGGCAGGGTCACGGGCCAAAGGTTTTCGGGCGATCGCAGAGTCATCGGCTTCGTTTCACCCGCAAACACCAGACCAAAGACCCGCGTAATGGCAAACGCCGCAAACGCATTGATTACCAGCAGCAAGCCCAGCACAACGGGACGGCTCTGCCATACCCCATCCGCCAGCGCCAGCATTGACCAGAATCCACCCAGGGGAGGCAGCGCAATTAGACCCAGCGCCCCTGCGACAAAGGACAAGCCAGTGACCGGGCGCTTCTTCCACAACCCACCCAGTTGAGTCAGGTCTTGGGTAATGTTATTCAACACAATGGAACCGCTGCTCATGACCAGCGCACCCATCGCCAGAGCGTGGGTCAGAACAATCAGCAGGGCGGCTTGCCCATTGCCTGTACCAACAGCAATGAAGGTCAAGCCCATGTATGCGCTCACCAGATAGGAGAGGGCACGCTTGATGTCGATTTGTCCCATCGAAATCAGAGTGCCACCCAGGGCGGTGACAGCACCAACGGCGATCGCCGTTGCCATTACCGTAGGTGACAACGCAAACACGGGTTGCAGCTTCACCAGCACCCAGGCTCCCGTGGCTACAACCACAGAGTTCCGCAGAATCGTGCTGGGGAACGGACCTTCCATCGCCTCATCCAGCCACAGGTGCAGGGGGAACTGAGCGCACTTACCCATCGGACCCGCCAGCAGCGCCAACCCAACCAGGGTGATGACCTTTGGATCGACCTGTGCGGTTTGTGCCCAGGTTGCCAGCTCAGTGAAATTCCAGGTGTTAGACAGGGGATAGATTGCCAATACACCCATCAGCAAGAACAGGTCGCCGACCCGCTTGGTGAGGAACGCATCCCGCGCCCCTGTTACCACCAGCGGCTGGTTCAACCACAGCCCCACCAGCAGGTAGGTTCCCAGGGTCAAGATTTCCAGAATTACATAGCTGAAGAACAGGGAGTCGCACAGCACCAGGGCACACATCCCAGCTTCGAACATCGCCAGCAGAGCGTAGAACCGTGCCCAGCCCCAGTCCATCTCCAGGTAACCCACCGCATAGATTTGTGCCGCAAAGTTCATTCCTGTAATCAGGATAAGCGCCCCAACGGTGAGCGAAGACACCAACAGGGGGAAGGTTAGATCCAGATCCGCTACCTGCAGCCAGGGAACAAACTGGAATATGGCAGACTGCCCAAACACCGCTGGAAACGCCAGCAGCGAATGACCAAATGCCAAAAATGTTGTAATCGCATTGACATAGCCCGCCGGACGCGGACCCGTGCGGCGTGTGATGGACGGAAACCACAACACCGACAGCAGCATTCCGATCAAGGGGTAGACCGGAACGAGCCATATGGTTTCGGCAAAAAAGGAATTCATCAGCATCAACCCTTGAGGAAAAGGTAAACAAACCTTTGACCAATCTCCGAAAAAAGATTGATCGAGAGCAGCAGACATGCCAAGCTCTAAGGAAATATCCAGAAACAGCAGGGCAATCTCGCCAGAGCGAGAACGGTTGACCCAGCGGCTAAGAACATAGAATTTTTTCTATGTCAGCCATAGAATTCATAATCAAAACTCTATTCTTAAGACAATATTAATCGAAAAAACCCTTGGAATATCAGAGAGTCTATTAACTTTTCTGATTCTTCCAAAAATCTCAGGCAATGAATTCAGGCCAGGCGTGAAGCCGTTAATCCCTTGATGGATCAGCGGTTTGTCCTTGCTGTCGTCGCTGCCGTTTCTCCTGGGCATGCCGCATGCGCTCCTTGAGTTGGGCATTGCGCTGGGCGATCGCCGCATCTCCTTCATACCACGGTGGTACATCATCATAATCGGGAATGCCATCATCAATCATGTACCGTGAGCCAGGTTCTTTGGGGTAGCCCGCTGGCACGGCTCCGGCACAAATCACAACTAATCGCTGCTCGGAATGCGCCTTTCCTGCTTGCCAAAGGATTGAAAATAAAATAAAACCCGGAATTTTTGATGAGAAGCGCGGCAATGCCGCGCTTCTCATCAAAAATTCCGGGTTTTATTTCGTACGTGATCCAAAGGAATAAAAATTCTTTACAAAGAATCGTAGAGCCACTGGTGCGACGGCACGAAAGTTTCCTACAATATGGAATACATTTGTATGGTCGATGCAAGCGGATGAACAGGCAACTGCCCGATCCAGGTTCGTCTCAGCGGAGGCACTTGCTGCCTGCGGCATCTGGTGCGGAGCAATTTCCCCAGAGAAAGCCAAAAACCACAAAGGCTCCTACTGGCTTTTTTCAAGCCCTTTGGAGACATTACCCCTGGGTGATCTGGAGCGGCATCTGGACATTGTTGCTGGTGCTGGCGGCGATCGCCGTCAACAACCTGGTTGATCCAGACCTATCATCCCAGCAAACCCCTGCACCGCCCGAAACTCCAGGACTGTCGCCGCCCATTCCTGCTCCCTCCCCAGAACTCAACTCGCCGCTGTGGCTATTCTTCGCCCTTGTCCTCAGTTGTGGGGCAGGTAGTCTGGCGCTTTCCCAACAACTCAGCCGCCGCGCGGCGATCGACCGTAAACAGCGGCTCAAGCGCCAACCGGGAGAGGCGATCGCCCCCTACTTCCCCGAATTCAACGACACCTCCAATATGGAGCGCTTTGTTCAACCACCCCCGCCACCGCTGCCGCCTGCCCCCAACCCGCCGGGGTTGCCGCCTGCCTATGGATTACGCAGGAGCGATCGGATGGCGTTGCCACCAGAACGCCGTCCGGTCTTGCCACCGAACATTCATGCCGCGTTTCCTTCAGAAAATCGCCAACCTTTCCCCACCGAGCAGCGCCCGATGGCTCCTCCAGCGTACCAACCGGGCTATCCGCCCACCCCTGCCGCTGCCGCACCGCCAGCCACACCGCCGATGCTGCCAGCGGAAAGCCGCCCCCCCTTCACCATGCCCCAGGAAAGCCGCTTGCGCGACCTCGATCGCCATGCCCCTGGGCTAGCCGAACTGCTCAATATTCAACAGCGTCGCCAACAGCGAATGCCACCGCCGGAAAGACCGAGAGCCAGTTCGGAGTAGTTGGATGGGCGATCGCCTTTTGGTCCCGTCGCATCTTCTCGAACCCATGTGGCGCGTTTACACTGAGGGTTGTAGAAAAACGCACCCGCCATGGCAGAGCAACCCGAGCAATATATCTGGGTGATTACGGAAACAGAGGTGAGGGGCGATCGCGGCTCCGACAACCCACCCCGCAATCCCTTCGACGAACCCTTCCCCACCCCAGGGCTGGCAACCACCCGCCGCCCCGGAAACCCCGTGCCCGTTTCCAAAATCCGGCAGGGCATGGCAGACTTCCTCGACGGCATGGGGCAGGTAATTCAGGAAGCCCAGGCAAAGGCGGCGGAAGTGGGCAACATGGAACTGGACGAGATCGAGCTAGCGGTGGAAGTCAATGGCGACGGGCAGATTAGCTTGCTAGGATCGGGCGCAAGGGTGGGCGGCAGAAGTGCGCTGACGCTGCGGTTTAAGCGCACCGCTGCTGCCCCCAAACCGCCTAAACCGACTGAGTAGGGATGGCAAGGGACTTGGCAAAAAACTGGGCACTGGTCATCGGCATTAACGACTACAACCCGCTCAACTTCTCGCGGCTCAACTATGCACGGCAAGATGCAGAGCGGGTGAAGGCTTTCTTTGACAGCCTGGGCTTCGAGGTCTGTCTGTTTACCGACAACTCCCCTCCCCTCCCCCTGCCCAACGGGGTTAGCATTCCCACCGACCCCACCTGCGGCAATCTGGTGACGTTCCTGGAAGACCGCTTCCCCAAGGGCAAGACTTTCCTTTCTACCGGGGACAACTGCTGGTTCTTCTTTGCCGGACATGGGGAACGCCACGGGGATAAAGACTACCTGATGCCGAAGGACGCCAACTCCCGTGGGGACAAGGTGATTTCTGGACTCCAGGTAGACGAGGTGCGCGAATGGCTGACCCGCAGCGGAGCCGACAATGTGATTTTGCTGCTGGATGCCTGCCGCAATGAGGGTAGCCGGGGTGGCACGGACATTGCCCCAGCGCCACCGGGCGTCATCACCATCTACTCCTGCAACCCCAGTGAAAAAGCCTGGGAGATCGAAGAACTGGGGCAGGGAGCCTTCACCTATGCCCTGCTAGAAGCCCTGCAACTCCCCGGAGAAAGCAGTTGCGCCACTGTCGAACGCCTGGGCAACTATCTAAAACACCGCGTCCCCGACCTCTGCCACCGCTATAGCAAGCCGCTCCAATTCCCCCGCGTCAGCGTTGACCCCATCGAAAAGCAACACTTCATCCTGATGCCTCAGCACGCCCGCCAAGCCGACATCGACCTGATGAAAGCCGAAGGCTTCCGCCTCGCCTTCGAAAACAAGCTGCAACTGGCAGAACAACTCTTCATCCGCGCCAACGCCGCCGCCCGAGGGATGGATAGCAAAATCCTCGATGCCATTACCGAAGTCCGCATTCGGCTACGGGGACTGTCACCCCAAATGCCGCCAACGCCCCCTCCTGCCCCTCAAGCATCCCGTGGAGCCGCCACCGCCGAAGCCATTTCAGTCAGCGATGTCGCGCAGGAAGCCGTCGCCCCCACACCGCCATCTCGCCCCATCCCCAAACCTGCACCCAAACCCCCAGCGGAAGAAATACCGCTGGAGTCGGAGAAGGGGGTGGACTATCGCAAGCTGTGCGACTTGTTGAAAGCGGGCAAGTGGAAGGAGGCCGACAAAGAAACGGCTCACCGCATGTTGGAAGCAGTTGGTCGCAAAGAAAATGACTGTATTCTGCTAGAGGAAATTCAGTCTTTTCCTTGCAAAGATTTGAATATAATCGATCACTTGTGGGTGCATTACAGCCAGGGACGTTTTGGGTTTAGTGTGCAGAAGAAAATTTGGCAGGATTATGGCAGTCCGATAGGCGGAGAAAAAGATTGGGATCGCTTTTGCATTGAGGTAGGTTGGCAAACCTCTGATGCAAAAGCATATTTGAATTATTCCGACCTCAAGTTTGATATTGAGGAATCACCTACTGGTGAGTTGCCGCTGCCTTGTACACAACCTTCCCAAATACAGCTCAGTGACTACAACATCTGGGGAGGACTTGGTCTTGGAGAGGAAGTTGCTTTTATTGCTCAGAGGCTAATGGAATGCAACTCGACTTCTGATGTCACAAAGGAGAAAAACGATTCACATTCCCAATCTGTACCTAAGCCTCCAGTTGAAGAAATTTTGCTGGAGTCGGAGAAGGGAGTGGACTATCGCAAACTGCGCGACTTGCTCAAGGATGGGAATTGGAAGGCAGCGGATCGCGAGACGGCGGATCGAATGCTAGAGGCAGTCGATCGCAAAGAAAATGACCACATTCAGGTTAATGAAATTAAGTCTTTTCCTTGCAAAGACTTGAAGACAATCGATCGACTATGGATGCATTACAGCCAGGAACGCTTTGGGTTTAGTGTGCAGAAAAAGATCTGGCAGGAATGCAGTAGTCCTACAAGTCCGGGAAAAGATTGGGATCGCTTTTGCGTTAAGGTGGGTTGGCAAACCCCAGATGCGAGCGCCTATGTTTTCATTGATGCCCTAAAGTTTGATTCACGACAATCTCCTGCTGGAGAGTTACCTTTGTTGTGGGTCTATGTGGGGTCTGTGAGGTGGTGGGTGGTTCTCTTCTCTCGCGCAGAGAATTGTGAACTGTAGCACGAGTCAGTCCTAGCGGTTTTTTAAGGTTTGTAATGACGTTCCTACAGCACGATTTTTCGACCTTTCGGCGATCCAATACCTGGCACCGGGGGCATCGGCTGAACAAGAGGCGGGGGCTTAGCAGGGGCTTAGAAGTTGAACTTCTTAAAGAAGTTCAACTTCTGGGGGTTGCCTGCGGGGTTAAGAAGTTCGACTTCTTAAAGAAGTCGAACTTCTGGGGCTTGGGCTGTCGTCCCATGCGACTTTAGGGCGGCTCAAACCGCAAGCTCACCACATCCGGGTCGTAGCAGCTTGCCAGCACAAAGGTTTTTGCCACTCCCCGAATCTCCTCCGCAGGCGTTTCCCAGTTTTGCCACAGGGCTTGTTATTGCAGCGGGCGGTGATGTGGTAGCAGCAGTTGGACTTGAGTTCACGAGATTTCCGTGGCATCTGCAAGGGCGTAGAAGTTGGACTTCTTGAAGAAGTCCAACTTCTGAGCTGTCGGGAAACTGCTCTGCTGTATACATCAGGAGAGTTAGGCAATCTCCAAGAAAGAATATCCCCATTTTTTGAAAGAGGGCGCGGCTTAGCCGCGCCCTCTTTCAAAAAATGGGGATATTCTTTCCTGGAAAGCACCTTACAAAGTAGCGACCGGAGGACGACTACCCACTGCTTGCTTGTCAATCACCTGGTCAATCAAGCCATAGTCCAGAGCTTCCTGAGCAGACATGAAAAAGTCACGCTCCGTATCCCGCTCAATCTTCTCCAGCGGTTGCCCCGTGTTGTCTGCCAGCCAGCGATTCAAGTTTGCCTTGTGATGCAGAATTTCCCGTGCCTGAATCTCAATGTCCGTTGCTTGCCCTTGCGCACCCCCCAGCGGTTGGTGAATCATGATGCGGGCATGGGGCAGACTGCTCCGCTTTCCTTTCGTTCCGGCTGCCAGCAAAAACGCTCCCATGCTTGCCGCCAAGCCTACACAAATAGTGCAGACATCCGGACGGACATGGTTCATCGTGTCAAAAATGCCCATTCCAGCCGTGACAGACCCACCAGGGGAGTTGATATAGAGGTAAATATCTTTTTCAGGATCATCGGCTTCCAGGAAAAGCAATTGCGCCACTATCAGGTTGGCAACTTCATCATTGACGGGCTGACCCAGGAAGATGATGCGTTCTCGTAAAAGGCGGGAATAAATGTCGAAGGCGCGTTCGCCACGACCCGACTGCTCAATAACCGTAGGAATCATGCTGGTGTGCGTTCACATTTAGTAATGGATACTTTTTATTCTACTGACTCGGGTTCGATTCGGCGGAGAGGACTGGGTGTGCAAATCCGTCCTTGTCCCTCATCTTTCAACTCAGCCTGGGCGATCGCCCGTCCCATAGCCCCTCCATCCACAACGCGGGTCATCAATCCTCAGCCTCTTCCAAATAGGTAAGAAAGTGCCGCAACCGCATCCGCCCAATGTAAGGCCACCCTCCTTCTGCCTCAATATCTTTTAACAAGCTGTAGAGTTCATGCCGGGTTTTGGGCAAGGTTTCGTGGAAGACACCGTTACAAATCTCTCGATGTAACGACTCTAGCAACCGCAATAGCCCCAGTAAGGCGGTTCCATCCCCCCGATGAGACTCTGCAATCTCATGCACATGCTGGGCGATCGCCTCCCATTCCGCTCGAAGCTGTTGCTCCCTAGCATCGTCCACCTGATGTCCCATGCTCTCTCGCTTTCTCCTCAGTAACGTTCAAGCTCAATAATCGTTCAGCAAACGTTCAAGCACTAATAATGTTCAAGCAATATAGTCCAGATAACCTTCAGAAAATAGTCTAAAAACTAAGATTTAGAGACATTCTCTCAGTTAGCATCGCTCTTTGGCCATACAGCCCATCTTCTTGCCCCCTCCCAAAAACCACCCATCTCACCGAAATTACAACAGGTTGTTCAGCCTAAACCTGCTTCACTCAGAGCAGGAGGGCTACCTGCCCTGCCCCAGCGACCCTACGCAACCAGACCCAGCACTCAGATTCCTGGATATACGCCATTGTTGATGCCACATTCCCCCTATAGTTTCTCAGGCGATTAAAGCCCTTGATTTTGCGTGCGCTCCGCGCACGCAAAATCAAAGGCTTTAGAAAAATGGTGAAGGTAGTGATTCAGGGCTTTATGGTTTCAGATCTGACACAGCCCCCTGGAGCCAAGCAAGAAAATAAAAGTCCCATTTTAGGAAAGCGGGCGCAGCGTAGCCACATCCACTTTCCCAAAATGGAATTTTTACTTTCTTGGAATACTCTTAGTACTGCAACGAGACTTTCAAATCTCGCTGATCAGTAAGCCCCAATTGGCACGGTTTCCAGGATCGCACATTTGCAAAAGGCTGTCCTGAAAGCTGCATTGCTCCGTCGAACTCTCGTTGTAGTGTTAGGATTGAAAATAAAACAAAACCCGGAATTTTTGATGAGAAGCGCGGCAGTGCCGCGCTTCTCATCAAAAATTCCGGGTTTTGTTTTGTACGTGATCCTTAACCGATTTACTGAATCCATATTTCCTTGTTCCATTGCCTGTGATAGGGAGAAGCCATAAACAGAGGTACAAGGTCTTGTAAAATGCACATTAGCTGATTGACGATACGATCTGGCTCACCCTCCGCAAAACAACTTGCTTAAGAAATAACAGATATTCGAGGTTCATCATGAGGTATCGCGCTCTTGTAGTCGCATTCCTGGCGCTATTTATGGGATTTTTGACGGCTTGCGGTCAGTCCCCCGCCGACACCAGTTCTCTCAGTTACGAAGAAATTCGTGGTACTGGGCTGGCAAACTCCTGCCCCGAAATTACGGAATTCCGCCGTGGCTCCATCACCATCGACCCCAGCCAAACCTATAAGCTGGTCGATTTGTGCCTAGAGCCCACCAGCTATGCTGTTAAGCCAGAACCCTCTGGCAAACGCCAAGAATCAAAGTTTATTGATGGCAAGCCCCTGACCCGTTACACCACAACCATTGACCAGGTGCAGGGCACCCTTACCAGCGATGGAACAGGGGTAAAGTTTATTGAAGAAGACGGCTTTGACTTCCAGGCAACCACAATTTTGCTGCCAGGTGGAGAAGAAGTTCCGTTCCTGTTCACCATCAAAAACCTGATTGCCGCCACCCAACTTGCTTCCAACGTTATCGATGCTTCTACCGATTTTGAGGGCGACTTCCGTGTGCCTTCCTACCGTACGGCTAACTTCCTCGATCCCAAAGGTCGTGGCTTAGCTACGGGTTATGACAATGCCGTTGCCCTTCCGGCTCAGGCAGACAGCGAAGAACTGGTGCGTGAGAATATCAAGCAGTTCGAAGTGGGTCAGGGTCATATCTCTATGCAGGTGACTAAGGTAGACGAAGAAACGGGTGAGTTGTCTGGCACTTTTGAAAGCATCCAGCCGTCCGATACGGACATGGGTGGAAAGGAAGCTGTGGACATCCGTATTCGTGGTGTGTTCTATGGGCGTGTTGAGCCTGCCTAAGAGGCTATAAGGCTCTGGGAAATGGGTTAGCCATAAAAGGCTCTCAATTAGTTTCTGACTGAAAAACACAGCAACAGGGCGATCGCCTATTCGCCCTGCATCAACCAATCTGTAAGTTTAAGGAGGAAGGGATCCCTTTCCTCCTTACTTTTTGATTTTTTTTAATGGGTTTGTCTTTAACGTAATGCAAATCATTTAATTTCCAAGACTACGCCGTGACCGTCGTTTAGCCTCACACAACATTACCTATTCAAGGAAAGACAAGTGTTTTGAATCCAATCTCTACTCCACACCCAAAAAAATCATTACCCTTTGAAAACCATCTAATTTAAGGCAGGAAGTTCGATGGAGCAAAGCCATAACGTAGACAGATCAGGAAAGAAGGACTCGACCTTTCACAACAATTCAACCTTCTCCTACCCTCAATAAACTTCTGTATAGTTTTGCCGTACCTATAGTTTTTCGAAATCCTGCATGATAGGCATCAATATCCTTATAATTACTGAGACCCTCAGCTAATGAGTCACGAAATGCTGGGTGCAAGTAAATTGGCATCATTTACCCCAGTCAAAACAAGAGCCAGAGCCAACGGAAGAAAAGAGGCGCAATAGCCTAATCAAATAAATTCGAGAAAAGGCGATCGCCCATCCTCTATCCCTAGCTGATGGCTTTTTCGCCAGCCAAAGCATCCCATTGGGTGTGGCTAAATTTTTCCCTACAGGCAACCAATCGGTTGCAAGCTTCCCACTATTTCTACATCCCCATCAATCCCTCCCAGCCCTTTGCCTACCTGCCTGTCCGCAATATTTCTGAATTATCCGACCATTTATTCCTCCGGAATATTAGAAGAAACCCTCTTGAAATCTTTAAGAAACTCTTGCAAAACAACCAAGTATGTTCAGTTCTTTCAAAATCTGATAGATTCTTTTTGAATGTAAACAATTTGTCCGTAGAATTGATGAGCGTGCATTCCTCGTCCCAGGGAAAACTAAGAACATATTCGCTCTTATTATTTGACGAACTGTTCTACAAATCCTTCTTCTGCGTCTATTCACTGCTTATTAGCTGCTTAAACCCACAGGGAAATGGTTCCGTAAAAATGCCGTTGATAGATACCTGCGATGCGGAATAGGTTTAATTTGCACATTCAGAGGTGTTTGATTGGAAGTTGAAATTTTAGTGGACTTCCTTCTTCTACCTACCTATAGTGATGCTGGGCTTTCTCGAATCAAGTGCAAGATCGAGATCAAACCAACCCCGCAATTCCTTTGTAGTGCCCTGAACGTTACCTGAAACTCGTCATGCCTACTCCAGTTACAACCGAACTTAAAAGTGCTACTTTAGAGCGTCTGCGGGAGTATCAGAACAATCCCACTCCCGAAATTCGCAATCAACTTGTTCAACTTAACTTTGGGCTTGTTAGGAAGGAGGCTCACCATTGGGTTAACCAATGCACTGAGAGCTACGAAGACCTGATTCAGGTCGGAAGTATGGGGTTGATGCGGGCGATCGAGCGCTTTGATATGACCAAAGGTCATGCCTTTAGCTCTTTTGCTATTCCCTACATTCGCGGCGAAATCCAACATTACCTGCGAGATAAGGGGTCTCCAGTTCGCATTCCTCGCCGCTGGCAAGCGCTGCAACATCAGGCTGCTGCCGTAACAAGAGAAATCCAATCTCACCAACATCGCCAACCGACCGATGCAGAGTTGGCAGAAGCGCTGGAAATTTCCATCGAAGAATGGCAACAAATTAAGCTTGCCTATCGCAACCGTGCTCCCTTGAGCCTCGATGCACCGATGCGTGACGAGGAAGATAGCTCAACCTCCCTGGGTGAGTTGTTGCCCGACCCACAATATCGTAGTTTCCAGTTGGCACAGGAAGACCGCATTCGGCTTCAGCAGGCGCTGGTTCAGCTAGAAAATCGCACCCGTGAAGTGCTGGAATTTGTCTTCTTACACGATCTCACCCAAAAGGAAACGGCTGAGCGGTTGGGCATTAGTGCCGTAACCGTTTCGCGGCGAGTGAAAAAGGGACTAAAGCTACTGAAGAAAGCGATGGCATCCTCATGAGGTTAATCCCGTCTCCCTCAAATCCCCCTCAAATCCAGGTAATTGAGCTAATCGTTAGTTCAGCGTAATTTACGCAATAGCCGCTTATATGGCAATAGCTGCTTGGCATATAGCCACTAATAGCCACTAGAAATAGCTATAGGATCGCTCGTCTACCGAAGCGATCCTTTTTTTCTTTGAGCAATCCTGTACAGACTTATACCAATCGTTCATGGTGATGAGAGCAGGCGCTGCCTGCTCTCATCACCACCCCAAAAAATGAAAAGATGGTGGTGCGGAGGTAATGGTTTTTGGGCGTTTAGGTGCTACCTCCATAGCCAACCATCAGGACGACCCGCATTTGCGTTGAGAACGTCGATGTTTGAGAAAGCGGCATACCGGGAGAATGTCCCAAACATCACCGTTCTGCTTCTACTTTCACCTTTTGGACGCAAGTTTGGATGCAGGTATAGAGAAACTACAGAGGTTAGGACAGCATAATATCTGTCCGACATCTTACAGGGAGACAGCGGTGGTCAAAAGCGTTATGTAGCGGTTGATGCAGACTGCTCCGACAAAAAAAGATAGGTCGAAGTTAGTACACCCAACCTATCTATTAAATATGATAGCTAAACAATACC
>Ga0081520_100130_pt1 | contig 55019 bp, 54 predicted proteins | sample HotLakmasection1_FD_70988 | JGI IMG/M metagenome (GOLD analysis project Ga0081520, IMG submission 70988) | Hypersaline microbial mat communities from Hot Lake, Washington, USA - Section #1 (SPADES assembly) (version 2) | ecosystem: Environmental > Aquatic > Non-marine Saline and Alkaline >... | reverse complement strand
CAAATGAGTCGTCGCATCAAGATTTCGGGTGCCCAGTGGAACGAGAAGAATGTCCCTCAAGTGTTAGCACACCGCTCTGCCTATCTGAATGGCTTCATTGGGGCGCAAAGGTGACATGCTCCCTGGTTCTGCCACCTCTGCTAGTTTATTTAACGCATCAATCCCATGCCTAAAAACAAAATCATCCAAGCCATTTTTAGACCCATCTATCTCATTAGGTAAACGAACAAAATAGGGATCAGCATAGCATTTTTGTAAATGCCGTGCTCGCTTAGCTAATGCTAATCTGACCTGAGTAACCGTTCACACCCCCCCTACCTTTGAACGAGGGATCAAGGGTTGTAGCGGTTTAGCCGGGGGGGGGGAGTGAATCATTACAATCTGAAATCTGAAATCTGACAGATGGCTTTTCAACTATATCTGAGTCAAAACATTGATTTACTCGCCGGTCGGCCCAATTAACTATTTCTAGTTCTGGTATTGGACGCGACTCTTCAAGTTTCTCACCTGTAAGCCGGTCAATCTTATCGACCCAGGCATCAACACCTGCAAAGTCCAGTACTGCTATGTCATTAGCACAACCACAGGCCATTCCCATGACTTCATTAACTCAGCCGTGATCTGCTCAAAACGAGCAGATGCATTCTCGAGTAATTGACAGGTAACTTCTGAAGCCATGGGAATCACCTGGAATAAAACGATCAAATATGGAGATGGACTGTAGTTACAGTCCCATCCACTACCAGTACCTGTTTGACCAGCTTGTCGTAGACGATTTTGCGCTCTTCTTGGGTAAGCGCAAACCAAAACGCAAGCTGCCTGACATTAGGATGGCGAATAATATCCTGAGCTGAGGCTTTGTCAAAGTTGAGATGCCCAAATTGATCCAACAATATTTTCAATTCTTTACGGGCAGTTTGAAGTGTCTGTTTAATTTCCTGAGCCGTGGGGTACTTTTCGACCAATTGCTCAAAGTCGGTAATTTTGTCCCGTAGCTCGATGACTTCTGGGGCAGTATCTGGATTATCAAAACAAACCGTCTCACTATCTGGGAGGGACATTGCCCGCTGGAAGATGGCAGAAATGATGGCTTCATCCAGTTTCTCTGAGCGTATATTTTTTCTATTTCCACAGTCAGCTGCCCCATGCCGACATCCATAGTAGCGGTATGGACGACTATTCTTCATCACCATTTTGGCTCCACAGGCACCGCAGTAGATAAGTCCCGTCAGGTAGTAGGTGCTACCTGGGGTACCTATATGGCGACTATTGGTTTTGAGGATAGAGAGAATATCCGAATACTCTTCATCAGAGATTAGTCGCTGGTCAGGGTGAACATCGTAGTGCAACTCCCATTGATCGGGAGGAAGACCATTGCCGGTTTTAAGATCAAACTTGTGGTAAGCAAGATGGCCTCTAAGGACAGGGTTTTTGAACCACTCGATTAGACTGTTACTTTGTCGCCAGAATAACAGCTCCTTTGTCGTCACTAAATCAACTTTCTTGAGTGCCTCCTGGTGGCTGGTCAAACTGGGATGCACCTCTTTCATTAATTCTCGGATGCCCCGATGTTTCTCCTTACCCTTGGAGACAAAGCTTTTGCGTCGTACTCCGTAGGTCGTAGCTAAAGCTTTTAAGACAGCACTTAGTCGCCTGAGAGTGAGGAAGAGATCTACAGCCTCTCGGGCAATTTCAGATTTACTGATGCCTTGGACTAAATCTAGGGAATTGTCGGGTAAATTACACAAAGTCTCGTAGTTGTCAGGGCGCTGGTCCAATAAGCAGATAATGGGTGCTTTGTCCAACTCAAGCTTTTCATTTACAGATCGGTAGCCCCAGGGGGGGCGTCCAAAGGGGGCTTTACGAGAACGGCGATAGGCATGTCCTTTGCTAACTCTCTCTCTCAACATACGCACTTCATGCACAGCCAAGAGAGCCTGCAAATCTGCTGAGAGTTCGCCGGTAGCCGTTTCAAAGTCAACTGCGCCCTGATCAAGGAGTCTAAGTGTTACATTTTTTTCCTGTAGCAGTTCTTTGAATTGGTTGTAAATACCGAGATTTCGAGATACTCGATCCCAACGGGTGGCGACGACTTCGTCAAACTCGCCTGCTGAAATGGCCTTTGTCAGCAAAATGAAGAATTTACGCTTTTCACTTTGACCACTTTCTATGTCGAAGTAGATGTTGCGGTCATCTACTCCTGTAGTGCGTAAATAGGCAAGTTGCTGCTCCGCAGCATACTGATTTTCAGCCTGTTCTTCACTTGATACCCGGCCATAGACTGCTAATCTTTTTAAGTTCATTATCTTTATTTTCCGGTTGTTCTAAAACAACTAACTCAACTTGAAATTCTTTCAACAATTCTATAAAGGATTGAAATTTCAGCAGATTCCGTGAAATTCGATCCAGACAAGTCACGACTAAACTATCGACCCCACCTTCTTTGATTTTTTCTAAGACAGCATCGAATGCTGGCCTATTGTTTGCGTTTGCACTTCCAAAGTCAAAAAAGATACTATCGCTAGCAATACCGTAAGTAGCAAACTTATAAATTTGTCCTACCATTGCCCTTTGTCCTAATGGCTCTTCAATCTTTCCGACTCGTCCATAGGCTATCCTTTGCTTGTTCTCGGGGATCTCAATTGCAGAGGAATGCTTTCGCTCAAAGCAGCTTTCCTGTTTTTGCATTTCTATTCTCCATTTCTAGAAGTAATTCAGGACCGAAACTTGTAGAAGTTTGGTGGTCTCGGTTGGATTAAACGAGTATTCAGAATGTATTGAAAACTCATTTGTTAAACTTATAATAGCACTAAAAATTGTGCATGGGCTATCTGGATAACCCATGCACAATTTGTATTTTTGATGCCTTTTAGTTATGTTTTACGAGTTTTTATGGGTAGTTTTAGAGTTAGTTGGGGTTTTTAGAAGGTGGCTTGTATAAGTGAAGCTTATGCAGAATCGCAGTGTGTCCAACAAAAAATAAAAGCGCCGGTCTATGGTTGAAGAGTCGGTGCTTGTTCGTGTGTTTTGAGTTGTGCCTGAGTATGTAATTTAGGCTGCCTCTTGATTCAATCTTTCCGCCAGCTTCGCCCAGCTCCTTGCTCGAATCCCAAAATGTTCTTTGGCCGCTTTGAAAGAGTCGAAATTGCGTTGTAGCCAACTGACTGTGTAGGTGCCCTCCGCTGCAAGCCTGTCTTCCTCAGCCTCTTGAGCCGATTCCGCTGCTTCTTCTTGGGCCAGGCACTCTGGGTTGAGACGATAAGCCATCGTCAACTCGCCTTGAGTATTGTGGCTAAGCTCATAGTCAAAAATACGACCGGCCTGGTTTTCCAGCCCTTCGAACTGGCCATAGATGCAGAAGGGGTGATCTTCGACTTGAATAGACAGCAGTCGAAAGTCGGGACCGAACATATCGGTCAAGGCGTCAATAATGACGGGACGGATTTCTCGTTCGATCAGGTCTTCATCGTCCAGGGGGACATAGTCTTGATCATCCCGTTGTTGAATGCTGAGACCAGCTTGCTGCTGGACAACTTCGAGGCGATAGAGAATAGCATCACCCTTGGGCGCAATCCCTCTCAGAGTACTTATGGGATAGACGGTTTCCGGTTCATCCTCATTGGGGATAGCAAAAGCAAGGCTAGCTTCGTCATTAAAGTAGAGCCTTACTACAACCAGGTCTGGCCGCCCCTTCAGGTGGATATTGCAGAAGTCGGGGGTGTCCTCCATATCCAACAGGTCACCGTCTAAACCATTGCGTTCGAGGAGGCGCTGCAGAACGTTGAAGGCATCCAGTTCTTTTTGGGTGGTGACAATGCCTGAAACGCGAGAGGGAAAGTTCTTAGCCCGCCCTTCTTGACGGACATCTGAAGCCCTGACGTTGGCAGTCCTTCCTCTTTGGTCGGCGGTGTCCATACCCGTTTCTAGCCCAAGGGCCTCTAACGCCTGGCTGTAGCCTTCAGCCATCAGGGCCTGGTCTCGAATTCCCAACAGTGCCTGGCGCATTTCGGCAGCGCTGGCAAAACGGTTTTGGGGTAGTGGAGCTATAGCAAACTTTAACCAGTGGCTTAGAGCTTCTCCCAGATGTTCCTGAGTCCAGTCCAGGTCAAACCTAAACTGCTCGTCCACTTCCAGCTGGTGGGGAGGCACTCCTGTAGTCAGCAGTAAAAATACCATGCCCATGGCATAGAGATCAGACTGGTAGAGGGCTTTCCCCATCTGCTGTTCGATCGGCATGAAGCCTGGGGTACCAGCCATAGTGCCGGTTTGTAGAGGATTGGTTTCGTCCGCCTGCTTGATCAGGCCAAAGTCAATCAGGACTGGCTTCCCGTCTCCTTCTCTGAGGATGATGTTGTCGGGCTTGATATCTCTATGGATAAGGCCCTGGCTGTGGAGGTGTTGAACGACATCGAGCAGTTCGTCAGTTAGTTTGAAGGCATAGGCAATGGAAAAAACGTGACCCGTGTCAATCATCTCCAGAAAGGCATCCATCAGGGTTTTGCCTTTGACCTGCTCTTGAATCAAGAAAAAGTTGCCCTGGTCATCGAAGTAGTCAAACAGGGTTGGCACCTGACCATGGCCTACCCCCACTTGCTGAAGGGCCGCAGCTTCCCGCTCAAACCGTTCGATCAGAACTTCGTCTTCTTCCGCATCGCCTGTAAGCTTCTGGGCCTTGGCCACATAGGTGTTCTGAATGTTTTTGGTGATATCGCTGACGAGGAACGTTGCCCCAAAACCCCCTTCGCCCAGTTTGCTTTCTATACGGTATTTCTTGGCCAGAACATCCCCCTTCTTGAAATCTGACAGCTTTTTCTTGCGAGGGGGAGGGGCCGCTGGAGGAGCTGCCGGGGCAGGTGGAGCAACAACCACTTCGGTTTTGTAATGCCCCAGCCAGGGTAACGCCGCCGCCACCCATCAGGCCAAGGCTGGTGATAAATCCGTTGCCGCTGATTAAACCCAGCAGTAAGCCTGCTGTTCCGCCGATTAACCCATAGCCAACGAGAGGACTCCCTTTTTTCTTAACGGTTGTAGGCCGAGGGGCAGCAGGTCGCGGGGCTGCGGCTTTAGGAGCCTGCTTTTGGCGCTGTAGCTTCAGAGAATTGCTGTTGGAGGCTTTAGCGGGCTTGGGGGATTGCTCGGCGTGGTCAGTCATGATGCGGCGCTAGAATTCCTTCTCTTACAGTTCCCATAGTTGGACAAGAAAAACCGGACTAAATATACCGAGACAGTCAGCAGGAAAAATTCTCATTTTCTTAACGAATCTCTTCATTGCTGAATCCGGCAGTTCTAAGCCTCTCTTGCTCATTTCTCTTGCTCGATTCTGACTTTCACACCTTTGGTGAGATATTTGGCAATAGTTTCTCCTAGCTGTTCTTCAATCGCCTTGGGTGGAGGCTTGGAAGCAAACACCGCTCTAGTCCATAGGTAAAGCAGTACGACGAACATGATGAGGCCTTCAAACATGGCAGTAATTGGATATTGAATCGCAAGTAAAAGTGTTCTCAGAAAGTGATCCTAAGAATGGAGAATATTTAGCTAGAAAAAGTGACCACAGGTTTTAGGAACCGAAAACTACTAGCTAAGGAAAAGAACGCCCTCAGCCAGCTTGTCTTGCTGCATAGAGGTACTCCGCTTTTGGTCGATAATCTGGCGTTGAACTTCCAGGTCAGCTTTGACTTTTTTGAGCTGACCTTTTAAAGCAGGAATAATTCTGAGTTTGTTTTGATCTGCGGTAGCAATTATGCGATCAATCCGCTCGTCTAAATCAGTGACCTTCCGTTCCGCAAAGGACTCAGCATTTTGTAGTTGTACATCACAACGGCTCTCATTCTCAATTTCAAACTCCTCCAGGTCGGCTTCGAAGTCGTCGTCTAGGGCATCTTCACATTTAGTCAGACAGGCTGAGACATGATGCAAATCATCAATCAAATATCTTGCATTGGCTTTAGGTTGGCCCCATTGAATAGCCTGCATAACCGTGCGTTCAGAAACAGCGCCAGAGAAAACATCTTCATCGGTATACCGGGCTAGCCGAAAAGCGATACGACTTTCGGTCTTGAGACCATTAAAAGTCCACCGTTGTGCCACATAGGTATACAGTCCTCGGGGTAGCTGTGCTTTTTCAGCCTGTAGCTCAATTGCCGAGAGGGGATAGAGGGTTTGTTGTCCAGATTCATAGGAGTAACGTATCCATTGAATCAGGGGATGGGTAGGTTCAAGCAGCTCATTGCGCTTGCCCATAGCATTGGTAATTTTGGGGTCAAAAAAGCAGGCTACCTGACTAGCCTGTAGGCGAGTAGATGTAGCGCTACGGTGCTGCTGCAGGAATACTCGAAAGTCAACTCTGGCATCGTCAGATAGAGCAATATCAAAAATTTCTGGCGCGTTATTCCGGCGCTCAATTGTAGTGCCAGGATAGTAACGCTGCAAGAAATCAATTACAAACGATTGCAGTTCATTGGGCTGTAACCAGCGCCCCTGATCGCGGCTTTCTTGAATAGACTGGAGAATGTGGTCTGAAAAAGCCAGAAAATTAACGGCGTTTTCGGTTAACTCATTATGGAGTTGACGTTGCTTGAGAATGGCATCGGCGGTTTGTTGTACACGCTCTTCTATCTCCTCGGGGGTGAGATCTTGCTGAAAGAGCTCTACCAGGAGTTTTTCAGTCATGGGCCCTAATATTTCTTCAAGGTCTCCAATGCTTTCTTTGAAAATTTCTATTCGCTTGTAGAGCCGCTCTAGCACTCGCTCTTCAATAGTATCGACCAGGCTAAAGTTGACGATAACAATGCTGTCAGCCTTTTGACCTAAGCGATCTAGACGACCAATGCGCTGTTCTACCCGCATAGGGTTCCAGGGCAGGTCGTAATTTATTATGAAGCAGCAATGCTGTAAGTCAATCCCTTCGCTACCTACCTCCGATGAAAGTAGTACTGTAGGGCCATCGGGTTCACGAAAGCGGTTTACCGTGTCCCACTTGGCATCACCCATACTGCCCATAATGGCGCAACTTTCTATGCCATCGGCTTTGAGTCGATCGAGAAGGTAGTGTAAAGTCCCTCGAAAATAGGCAAAAATGACAAATTTTGCCTGAGGTTCCTGCTTCAGGGTGCGCTGTAAAAACTGCACCAACTCGTTGTATTTGCTGTCTTTTTGGGCGAGTTCTTCAAAGTCTGCCTCCGACAGGTTGAGATTGATAGGGCTACCGGTTGCACCGACATCCCAGGCATCAGCCCCCAGACCAAAGTCTTCCCATAGATACTCTTCTACGTCTACGTTGGTCAGTTCGTCTAATACCCCTTTCTCTTTCCAACCTTTGAAGGCAGCCACCATACAGCTAGCCATTTGCCGCTGACGAGTAATGAGTTTAAATAGGGCTGTCCCTTGTTGGCCGTAGCACTGGCGGCGAATCTGTAAGGAGACATCGCGATAGATTTCTTGCTCTAAATCTGAGAATTTGACGGCTAAAGTTTGGGCCTTACGCTTAACCCGGTTAGGCAATACATCCCGTTTACGACTGCGGGAAATGTATTGCCCAAGCAGCGAGATTTTCTCCAGCTTGTAGCCTAATTCAATGCGGTCATCCTCTTCGAGGGTATCTGCATTAAGCCGGGCATGGATATTGCTAAGTAGAGGATTATCGGCAAAGTAATGCGATCGCAGCGCCATAGCGACCTCATGCTGTGCGGCCTGAATATCGCCGGGGGTGCTCCAAAGGTGACGGAGTGCCCGAACAATCGGTCGATTTGCTTCTGAGACTCCGTCAAAAACAAACTCGTTATAGAACACATCTTGATCTACCAGCCGTAGAAGGTTGTAAAGATCGCCGCTTTTCGTTTGGATGGGGGTCGCCGTCAGCAGTACAAAATGTCGGGCTGCATCGCGCAGCAGTTTACCTAGCCGATGGCTGGCCGTTTCAGGATTCCTCAGATAATGCGCTTCATCGACAATGACTAGATCAAAGAGACCCAGGGTTTCAGTAGCAGGGTTGTTATCCAGGAGGCGAGCCAGTTGAGCACTGGGAGAAGTGTTATCGGGGTCATCCCAGTTGGAACCGGCCCCTAAACCCTGGCGGGTACCTTCGAGGCTGATGATGCAGACAAAGGGCTGAGTCTGAGGTAAGTTCAAGCCATTTTCTAGCTTCGCTACCAGTCCTTTCGTATCGACAATATCAGCCACAATGTTAAACCTTTGGCGCAGGTCATCTTGCCACTTTTGGCGCAGCATGGCGGGGCAGATAATCAAGAGCCGTCGTGCTTCTTCCCTGACCTGCAACTCTTTCCAGATGTACATTGACTCGATGGTCTTCCCAAGCCCTACCTCATCGGCAATGAGCAGACGTCCCTGGGTGGAATTGAGAAATTTGAGAATGGGCTTAAATTGGTGGGGGTAAAAATCTGTTTGGCTGGTTTCCATACTGTAGAAAATGTTAGTCAGCTGCCCTTTGACCTTCTCCAGGGTCAGAATACGACGGAGATCTTCTGGGCCGCCAAACCGCCCCTGCTCTAAAAGATCAGCAATGGCTTCATCACCTTTGCAGAGTTCGAGTAGTTGGATGGGATGAAAGGTTCGTTCGGAAGCTGAGAACTCTACCTGCACCATGGTGCGCTTACCCATTTTTTTGACCTTGCCGGTGGTCGTTCCCTGTTTGCCTGGATTACTTTTAAGCCGAACCTGTTGGCCAGGCTGTTCTGGGTCCCAAGTGATGTTACTCATAGGTAGTCCTAGCGTAAGAGTTGGTGCGTTTTTTAAGCAGGTTCTATACAGACGTATCAACAGGCATCTTTAGTGTCGTCGTAGTCCATCGGGTCAGAGTGATTGTGACGTGGCGACGGAGCATCCTCCTCAGATGGAAATTCAAATTCAGGAAACTCTCCATCTGCAATACTGAGTCCGTAGGCGATCGCAAATCGGTTAAACACCCCTGCCCCTAAATTTCGCATAGACAGATCCTTAGGAACTGGCATGGGTCGTAAGTCATAAGGGTTAATATCAGCACTTTGGTGGTTAAAGTCGGCATGGGTAGAGACTATGGCATCTCGGTAAAAGGGAATCTGACCACCGCCACCCCCCATAAAAATTCCGAGCTTGGGTCCAATTTCCTCTTCCCACATATGGGGCCGAATCTTTTGGTAAAGGTTACAACCCCTGAATACGACGGTACCCACTAGACGTTGTAATTGTCGTCGGGTCTTGCTGCCATGCAGGCTGGTGTCGTTTCTGCTGTGAGTCGCCCCTTTCCATGTCAACATTTTCTCTCTGGCGGCTTTGAAACTAATATCGAGTTCCTGAGACAACTGGTGAGTCAGAGCCGCAACCCCCAGCGGTCTCACAAAGCCAGAATAAAAAGCAATTTTGTTTTCGCCACTGTCTCTGTAGAAGCGGAAAGATGCTCCTTCGGTGGTTCCCTCCCCAACATCGAAGAACACAAAGAAACCTTCCTTAGACCCAGCAGCTCGAATGTGAGACCATACTGCCCCTGCAATTTCGGGTTTGGCTGAACAATCCATTTCGGGATTCTGTTTAACCCATTCCCGAACCCTTCCCATACATTGGCTAAGTTGAGGCAATGTCACCATATCTGCCCCCCGAACCAATGGAGTAAAACTTAACGCCCAGGCTAGCTTCAGAACATACTCGAACCGGTCAATGGCAGGGCCTCGCCAGTATTCTACTGGGGCACCCACTTTCAGAACCCAGGCCACTGAACGTTCCTTGAACAAATCAGGATAGGTGGTTTGAATCCAGTTGCGGCTGCGGGCAATCAAGCGGCTCAGGAAATAAGCCGAGAGGTTTTCGATAGTTTCCGTGCCATCAAGCTCTTTTACAGCAGGAAGCCACGTTGTCTCGTCCTGGGGAACATCTAGAGCAGCCAGGCGCATTTTAATAAACTCAAGGGTTTTCGTAACGGGCCATTGGCTGTTCTCCCATTCCTGAGCCGTAAGCCCGGTTAAAATTGCGCCTCCCTCTAAAAGTGCCAATTGGCTGGGTACAAGAGCCTGTCCCAAATTGGCCATGCCTTGGTCGAAGGTGACTATCCTCGTGCGATTGTTGTCACTATCCCGAAAGCAGACTTTGGTATAACGGGTGCCAAAGTCAATACCAAGATCAATGAATAGGTCAGCATCGTCAATATCAGGAATCTCTGGCGTACAGCGACAGCGAATTCCTGCACTGTCAACAACCGCTGCCGTAAATGGAGTACAAGCACCAGGAACAACGGCTTGTTCTGTAGCGGGTTGTGATGGGGGTGGTGCTGATTTTGGAACGGATTTAGCTTGGGGTGAACGGTCTTTCGCCCGGACTGAAGTAGTCATAGGTTCTGAAGGAGGTGACGATTTACGAGCAACACGCTCTTTCGAGCCAGTCTTGGGGCTTTGAGACTTTTTCTTCTGCTTTTTCTTCTGCGCTTTCGAGGGTGCAGATGAACTGGAGCTACCCAGCAGACTATCTGCTACAGAGCGGAGAAAATTCCAGATGGTCATATCAAGCTTACGCAAAGAGGATGATTGGGAAACGGCAATCCTGAAAGATGTGTAGGTCAAGGCTTGAGGCCCATTAATCAACGGGTTGGCTACCCTCAGCACACTGGGGTTGATTACCCACTAACGTTGGAGCCGGTGGAACTTCTTGAGTTGCTGCTTCACTGCTACAGAGAATTTTCTTAGTGCTGCTGCCAGTGACAAAGACCGCACCAATAAAGCTTTTGAGGCCAGGTTGCTGGGCTGTAGCCGTAACCTGCGCTGTTCTAGCATCCAAGCGGTTCAAACTGAAGGTATAGCTTTCGTTATCCTCCATGGAGCCCAGGTCCAGTTCCTCAAAGCTAGAGGCCAGGGTATCTTCCAAAAGCAGGTGGGTTTGCTGTGCTCTCAACACGGTACTCAACCTGAGTTCGGCTAACCGTTGAGTATTTTCAAGGGCTAAGGCTTCCTGTGCTTTTTCAGCCTCTCGAAGGTTACGCCGGGCCTGACCAGCGCTCACCGGACGTTTCAAAATGACTTCATACAGCCCTCGGCTGAAGTCCCCTTCTCCGGTTACGGCTCGCCTGGCAGAAGAAACTTCCCAACCCTGGGCACCCAGTTCCTGCATAGACAGTTCAAAGGTCTCGTCTTCGATGCCTTCGACTTTGTACTCCCAGTAGGTAGAGTTATTGGAGCTGAAGAAACGCCCGCCCAAAAGCAGGGTTAGTAAAATACCGGCCAGTAATCCTGTGTTGACCAGATCCCTGGCTCCTTTCAGCCAGTTAAGGACTGGTATAGAAGGCTGGCCCTTTTGAGTTTGGCTAGTTGCGGTTTCAGAATTTGAGACTGCTGCTCCCCTACCAAGTTCCATCACCTGTCGCCAGGCTGCATTTTTTTGATCTTGCGCCTTGCCCTTAATCACAATGCGCTCAATGCCCTGGGGGTTCAGGGATTTGATACCTTTATCAATAAATTGGGTAACCGCCTGCTGATCCGGCACGGTTGCAGATTCAGCCAGGATGGTTAAAAAATCTCGACTCAGGGTGGCACTAACGGTGATACCTTTGGGGCTGAGGGAACGGTTGATCAACTCAGAGATCGCATCTGGATCACCTTGCTTTGCCCGTTCCATGGGGGTTGATGAAGACATAGAAATATTGCTCCTTAAATCAGGAGATTCGGCTTATGCTGCGTCGATTTCACAGGAGGGGGCAGATGCGGTCGTGTAGAGGGCAGATGCGATCGCAAGATTGTGAAAGTGTCAGTCGTGGAACCTGAACATTAGAAAAACGTCTTGGGCGTCTTTCGGTTGATAGGCCTACTGTAACCAACTTCCCTTATCATGCCCAACAAAAAGAAGTGATTCAGGTGAAATTGCCAGGAGTAGGGGTAAGTTATTTTTAACGAAGAGTTTAAGAGCCTATCGGAAAGAGTATGCAGTCTTTTCTTTTTGGGGTTCTCGCCGTTATTGGTCTTAGAGGTTGAGCGTTTCGGTGTAATGGGCAACCTGCCTCGATGCAGCCTCTAGGTGATCCTTAGCCAGCCACTCCGGTGAGATTACCTGCGCCTGACCCATAAAGCGATAGACCCAAAAGCTAAATTCTTGAATTGAGCGCTCAGGTAGCTGAACGATGTAGTCCACAAATGCCGGTCTATTCGTTGCAGGATCTTTTGGTCCTTGCTCAATTGCCTGGGTCGGATGCCGCAAGGCCCCTTCAGAAATAAACCCCATCACTCTGGGATAAAACCTGACCCTGACTTCAATCGGTTCCAGCCGCCCCTGAAGTTCCAGGCGCTGGTCTTCGGGTTTCCCAAGCAGTAGCCCCCAACCGTTTTCCAACAACCCCTGGGCCAGAGTCAGATTGCGCTGCTGTTCTGCTAAGGAACGCACCTGCTCAGACAACACTCGATAGTCATCGGACAACCGGTCGATGCGAGAAACAGCCAGGTGACCGTCCTCGCAGTACTGGTAAATCAAGTACCAGGCAATATCGTAGTGGAGCAGTTGCAAGGGCCAGGCCTGAAACTTCATCTGTACCTTGTCTCCAAACGGATTCGCTCGACGACGCAGCTCCAGGGCCTGCCCATTCAGGATGGCGTTTTCGACAACATCCAAAGCATCAAACAAACTGCGGGGACCACTACCGCGACTCATGCGTTCTACCGGGTCAGTCTCCACAATGGATCGGTTCCACTGGGCTCTGACCGGATAGAACAACGTTTCCTGCTCGGTCAAGCCCTTAAACCGTTTAGCTAAACGTTTGTAGAGCTGCTTAATTTGCACATCACGCTGGTACCTGGCCTGGGAATACAGGACATTCATCACCGTTGCCAGGTCTGGTAGTCCCATTGCCCCGGTGCCCAAGAAGTAGCCCCAGCGGTACATTTTCTTTTCGTCTAAAATGCCGTATTGCCTGAGGGCCTTGATGTCTTTATGCAAGGAAGCGGGGGTGCATTTCTCAAGGGTTATGCCCTGCTGTTCTGCTGTTTTAAGGACATACTGGTGCACTTCTTCTAGAGCTTTGTGGTGACCTTTGGCAGTCTCATCTTTCTGCAGGTAGCCCACGCCCGGATATTGCACCAGGGTCGCAATCAGCATCATCAGCCGTTCAAAGGCATTGTGGTTCAGGTATTTGGTCGTTGGTGGCGGTGAAGGTTTGGCTGCCATGACCTGATGCCCCCAAAAGAAAAGATTGCGATACTCGCCAGAGTAGCACCATAAAACCTTGCATTAAGGGAATTTTATGTCTTGATGCATTTCTTTCGAAATCTCTTCAAGTCCTACCGTGTTCCGGAATTGTCCGTTAGTCTTGGGTAGAACGGAGAAAACCCACCATCTACCTGAACGACCCTTTCCGATACCGGGCACCCTAATTGATAAGGCACTCAGGAAAACACCCCATGACCCAGTCCAGCGAGGCCGATGCACGACTTATTATTGACGAAAACCTGCGAGCTGCCGGTTGGGACTTGACCGATCGCTTTCAGGTCAGAACCGAAGTCACCATCAAGGACGTGAAGAGTGGCCCCGCTGCGGCATCCGAACCGGGTGGAGAGTACAACGGTGAGTCTGGACGGGCAGATTATGTGCTGTTTAATCAGAGGGGACGCCCCCTGGCGGTAGTCGAAGCTAAAAAGGCCGCGATTGAGCCCTACCAGGCTAAGCAGCAGACTTTGCCCTATGCCCAGGCCATTGGCGCACCCTTCATCTTTCTCAGCAATGGCGAAAAGATTTACTTCTGGGACTACCAGAATGAAGATGCTCGGCAGGTCGATTCATTTTTCTCCCAGCGAGATTTAGAACGTCTGGTAGAAATGCGCTTGACCCGCAAACCCCTGGCAACCATCGAAGTGCCAAAGTATTATCTGCGCCAGGGAGAAACCCGCGAAGTCCGCCCTTATCAGCAGGATGCGATGCGGGCGATGGATCGGGCCATTGAGCTGCACAAACGCCGGTTTCTGATTGAGCTACCGACCGGCACCGGCAAGACGGATCTAATCTGTCTACAGCTTAAACGCCTGATTGAAGCGGGCTATGCCGAAAAGATTCTGTTTTTAGTAGACCGAGAACAACTGGCCAAGCAGGCCAAGGGAGCCCTGCAGGACCTGCTGAACAGCTACTCCAGCTACTGGCTTAAGCCGGGAGTAATTCGCGAAGAAAAGCAAATTACCGTCTGTCTGCTACAGACCATGATTGGTCGCTATAGGGAGTTCACCAGCGGCTATTTTGACGTGGTCGTTGCCGACGAATGCCACCGTTCTATCTATGGTGTATGGCAGAAAGCACTGACCCACTTCGATGCCCTCCACATTGGGTTAACGGCCACCCCCGCTGATTACATTGAGCGCAACACCTTTGACTTTTATCAGTGCGTCGGGGAACAGCCGGATTTCTCCTATCCCATCCAGGAGGCGTTCGAAAAACGCTACCTGGTGCCTTACCGGTTTGCCACCGGCATTACCGAAATTATTGCCGAAGGGGCTGAGGTCGACGATGTGGAATACAACCCCAACGGCTTTGAGCGCAAGTGGACGAACGAAGCCACCAACCGCCTGATGATGCAGGAATTTGACCGCCTGGCCTGGGAAAACTATCAGGAACTGGCCCCAGGGCAGCGGGTCGGCCCTGGCAAGGCCATTGTCTTCGCCATTACCAAGAACCACGCCAGCCGGTTGGCGGAGTATCTCAACCAGCTGCATCCTGAGGCCAAGGGAGAATATGCCAAGGTCATTACCAGCGATGTGAAAGACCCGGATGAGGAAATTCGCAAGTTCAAGCAGGAGACTTACCCACAAGTGGCCGTAAGCGTTGACATGCTCAACACCGGCTTTGACTGCCGGGAGGTGCTGCACCTGGTGATATGCCGGTCAATCCGCAGCCCTATTCTGTACCAGCAAATGCGAGGAAGGGGCACCCGTACAGCCCCCCATATCGACAAGCAGCGGTTTGTCATCTACGACTTTTTTAAGAACCACGAATATTTCAACGACAGCGACACCGATGTCTTTTCCGGCGGCGGCGGAGGCCGGGGTGGTAGCTCTGGCGGCAAAAAAGCGGCCCAAAGGCCCAAGCCGGGAATGTTTGACCTGGGGCTGGCAGATCGCTGGCTGGAAGCCGTTAACTATATCGAAGTTGGCCCAGAAGGGGAGCGGGTAGACAAGCGCGATTATGTGAACCGTTGGGAAGCAACCATTCGCACTGAGGCCCAGGTAGACCCCATTATGCAGAAAGTACGCAATGATGAGCTGCTGACCGAGGACGAAGCTGACGTCCTGACCCGCCAGCTCAATTCCCATGAGATGTACTTCAACGAAGACAACCTGCGGAAGGCCTACCGAGATCGCGACCTGACCAAGGGCATTGTGGACTTCATCAAGGTAGCTCTGGGCAAAATTGGTATCAAAACTCGGGAACAAGTTTTAGAGGAAAACTTCCGGGCCTGGCTGACTGCCCACGAATTAACAAGTGAGCAGGCTAATTATCTGATGAGGTTGAAAAACCAGGCGATTGCCAAAGGCCGATTGGAGGTGCAGGACCTCTTTCAACCCCCCCTAGCGACTTTGAACGCCGCTGACGATGGGGTACAGCTATTTGGGGTACAGGGATTGCGGGATGTTTTTGAGGAGCTTAACGAATCTGTATTTCGCGCAGTTGGATAGAACGCCAACACGTTCAAGAATCCACTTTCATTATTTGTACCGCTCCGGTGCCACAAGGGAAATCTAAGCTTAGTCCTGCTATCTACCCCCTTCAAGTCATTGGTTTAGCATCTATTTCTTTCGCCAGAAACAAAATCACATATTTGGAGACCTACAATGTTTAACTCTGATCCCTCTAAGGGCCAAGCTAATCTTCAACTAGCCATTTGGAATAAACAGGCTGAATCTACTTCCAGTGAAGGTCTTTACATACGTATACAAGAGCTAGGTTTACCGCTAGAGGTTACTTCGATGCTACATGACCTACTTATTAAAGTAAGTAGTATTGCTGGCAAAGTTATTTATATCGGCAAAATCATTCTCATCAAGATATTGGAATTTGTAGAAGAGCACTTCTTCTTAGTTGCAGGGGCCAGCATAGGAGCCGTCATTGGTTCAGCCTTAGCAGGGTTAATAACCTCGATACCTCTCATTGGGCCACTGCTAGCTCCTATTGCTGCAGCCCTTGGTTTGACCGTTACTGCTTTAGGAGCAATTACTGGCTATCAAATAGACAAAGTCGTTCCAGGCGTTGGCAAAAGCCTTATAGAAGTTGCCAAGGAGTTTTTCAAACTTTTTGCCAATATTATTAAGGCCGTTTTTGCGGATCAGTCCTCTGACTTTTCAATCGCCTAGCTCATAGAAAGCTAAAGGAAAATAATCACCATGGTCCAACAAAAGAAGATCTCCAAGAAACAACTGCTTGAAGCGATTAAGAAACTCGAAGAGAATCCCAATGCCCGTCACAAGATCCTTGGCGAAGTAGGGATAGCCGGTATGGGAGCCGCTGGTGCTGGTGCTGCTGCAGCTTTTTTCGGGGCTGGCGTGGCTCCAATTCCTGTAGTAACAGCATTGACAGGATTTGGTGTAGTCGTAGCAGCTCCTGTAGCTCTAATCGCAGGGGCCGCCGTAGTCGGAGGGGTAGCTGCATATGGGGCTGTGAAACTAGCCACTAGTGGAGCTTATGACGAAGGTAAGCGTCAAGAAATCAAGCAGAATCTAAAGCACCGTTTACAGGAACTCGAGCGTGAAGAGAACAAGGCGAAGCTTACGGTCGAGAACAGTAATGCTTTTATTATCTTTCTCAAAGAGCCCTTACAACTTAATTTGATTACCGCTGAGCAAGCTCAAGAAATAATTGAGCTAGTTGAAAAAGGTCAAATGCCTCTCAAAGAAGCCTACAACTTGCTCAATGACATTATTAACGAAGCGAGAGGCTTATCTCCTGCGACTGGCAGTTAACTTTAGTTGTCCTACAGTAGAGCACGGGCAGTTAGCCGATACACTTGTACGCTAAGATGCCCGTGCTTCCTTATCTACCGATACTTTTAACGTTTTGCTTTATGGATCAGGACATTTGCCGCAAGCTCGACCGCATTACCGATACCCTCTGGGCCGGGGGCGTCACCAATCCGGTTACCTACATTGAGCAAATCTCTTACCTGATCTACCTGAAACTGCTGGACGAGGAAGAAATTCAGCGGGAGCTTCAGGAACAACTGGGCGTCACCAAGGGTGGCAGCAAGCGTTTGTACCCCACCCAGGCCGAGCGTTACCGCTGGTCAAAGTGGCGGTTTATGAGTGGTCCCAAGCTGCGGGACTTTCTGCGGGATGAAGTATTTCCCTATATGGCTTCCCTGGTGAAGGATGAGCCTCGGGTGGCGGAGTATTTTCGGGATGCGGTGCTGGAAATTACCGACCCCAATGTGCTGAAGCAGGTGGTGGACGAACTCGACACCATGGACTTCCGCAAGCTGGGGCCAGATGTGAAGGGGGACATCTTTGAATACATGCTCACCCACCTGGGCCAGTCGGCGCTGAACGGCCAGTTTCGCACCCCCCGGCAAATTCGAGCCTTTATGGTGCAGATGGTTGACCCAGACCTGGGAGATTCGGTCTGTGACCCCGCCTGCGGTACCGCTGGCTTCTTGATCGACACCATCGACTACCTGCTGGCCAAGTACAGCGAAACCCCCACCGAAATCCCCATCTACGGCGAAGACTGGCTGGAGAAGCGAGAGCAAACCCTGGCAGACGCCAAACAAGAGATGCCCAACCTGCAGACCTACCAGAAGGGCATTGGCGACAAGATACCTGACTGGAACCTGCTGGAGCAGTCTATCTTCGGCTACGACGTATCTCGCCAGATGATGCGCATTTCCATGATGAACCTGGTGCTCCACGGCATCCGCAACGCCAGGTTGAAGCGGGCCAATGTGCTCTCGGAGCAGGGGGAACTCACCGACGACGACCTGGGCCGCCGCTACCAGGTGATGCTGGCTAATCCGCCCTTTGCCGGACAGCTACCGAAAGACTCCATCCGGCGGGACCTGCCCACCAAGTCGAAAAAGAGCGAGCTGCTGTTTCTGGGGGCGATGATGCAGTCTCTGGCACCGGGGGGGCGCTGTGCTGTAGTTGTGCCAGAAGGGGTGCTGTTTGGCTCTACCAAAGCCCACACCGACCTGCGCAAAAAACTGGTGCAAGACTTTAACCTGCTGGCGGTGGTGTCGTTACCTGCCGGGGTGTTTAAGCCCTACACCGGGGTAAAAACTGCCGTGCTGGTGTTTCGCAAGCCCGTGGGAGATCCTCTCACGTCCCCTGCAAAAGGGGGGCAACAGACCACTACGGGCAAGGTCTGGTTCTACGAAGTTAAAAACGACGGTTTCGACCCCGACAAAATTACCGGCGGCGGACGCCCCGAGACCCCCAATGCCAACGACATTCCTGACCTGATGGGCCAGTGGCAAACCTACAAAGCCTCTAGCTTCAAAGAGCCCCCCGGCATTAAAGCCGGAACGCTGCTGGAGGCAGGTAGCAAAGAACCCCGCTGCTGGTGGGCTGAGTTGAGCACCATTGAAGAGAACGATTACAACCTGGCGGCGGGGCGGTACAAGCCCCAGGTGGCCGAAGCCGTACCCGACGAAGACCCGGCAGAGCTGATTAAAGAAGTCCTGGAGATTGAGCAGGAGATTACGATGGGATTAAAGAACCTGCTGAAAGAAGTTGAATCTGTCGGATAGGTGATCAGGCCATGGTACAGACCGCAATCACAGAAGCCATTACAACCCTGGCAGAAGCCGAGGATCGCTTTCACCTGCAGCGAACTGAAGCGGTCGAGTTTTTCCCTGAATGGCAGACAGCCCTGACCACCCCTGAGCCCGGTGAAACAGTGGCCCTGGATGATCTGCGGCGGCGATATCTTTACCACCGTTCAGCGGGGAATCTATTGGAAGGCACCGTAACCCTGCTGGTGGCCTCACCGCTGTTAACCATTGCCGGGTTCTATGACCCACCGTTTCGGGTCCGTACAGAAGAATCGGTGCTGCTTACTCTGGATGATAGCGAAGAGGTGCTGCGGGGCCGAATTGATGTGCTGGTGCTACAGGACCAGTTTTGGGTTGTCGTCGTGGAATCGAAAAAGACCGCTATTTCCGCCTGGGCGGCTCTGCCCCAGGCCCTGGCCTACATGATGGCGAACCCCCACCCAGAAAAAACGGGCTATGGCCTGGTCACTAACGGGGATGACATTTTGTTTGTCAAACTCAAGCGAGATGGCTCTGCCCTTTATGATGTGTCGCGGGTGTTTGCCCTGTTTACGTCGGGACGTGAGTTATATGGGGTGTTGCAGGTACTAAAGCGTATTGCCGGTGAAATCGTTGGGGTAGGAGGGTAAGAACAATGAGTATTTCCGCTGCCGCTGAAGGCTGGAGATGCAGAACCTGTGATAGACCTGCGGCACTTGCTCGATCAGGTCTATGACCGGGCGGGATACGAAGTGGTGATTGACTATGACCAGCTCCCGGTGCCCCTACTGGCAGAGGATGAAGCGGCCTGGGTTGAGGCACAGTTGAGAGCAGCCAGGAGTTTTAACTAAGGAGGAGATATGAAAACAATTGAAACAACCGTAATGGTTAATGAAATAGGGCAATTTACGTTGCAGCTTCCAATTGGGGTTGCTCCCGGTCGACATCGCGTAGTTGTAGTGATTGATGAAGTTGTAGAGTCAGATCCGGCAGACATATCTGATGATATTGATGCCGCTTTTGCTGCAATGGCTGATGATCCTGAATATCAAGCAGAAGCGTTACAGATTGAACGGGAATTTTCCACTGCCCAGTGGGAGGCATTACAGTCGTCAGAGGTTGAGGGATGAAGCGAGGTGATGTTTATGATGCTAGGCTTGACCCCACAGAGGGTTCTGAGCAAGCTGGAAACCGCCCCATTATTATCGTGAGTCGTAATGCAATTAATTCGGCTAGCTCAGTGATTCTTGCAGTACCTTGTACGACTTTTCGACAGGGACGCAGAATATATCCCAGTCAAGTTTTAATCAATGCTCCAGAGGGAGGACTCATCAGAGATTCAGTAGCTCTAGCAGAGCAGGTTCGGGTATTAACAAAAACACGATTATTTCGTCATAGAGGAACTCTCTCTGAAGAGACTTTGTTGAAACTAGATAGAGCGCTCGCTATAGCACTTTCTCTAGATAAGTATAGTCCTGGATAGAACAAGAAACTACTTTAACAGCCGTAGGTTGGGTGAAACGAAGTGCAACCCAACACCCCGAAATGTTAACTGATGGGAAAACCAATGCAAATCACGATTAAATTACACGGAAGATGACTTGGAACAAGATGCCCAAACAATTTCGGGGGTTGATGGGTATGGCCTGGAAGGTTTTGATGTCCCGAATGTCACTATTGAAGTTGCTAGCTCACAAATTGTTCTCAAGGAGGGGACATGAAAACAATTGAAACAACCGTAATGGTTAATGAAATAGGGCAATTTACGTTGCAGTTATCAGGCGAGGTTCTTCCTGGTCGCCATCGTGTAGTTATCGTTATTGATGAACAGGTTGAAGATTCCTTCCATACTTCTGAAAGTAATGATTCGACTAAACTTGATATAAAAAATGTAGAAACACCTTTCAAACGTCGAACTTTTCCAGCCAGTATGGTAGGAAAGGTTAAAATATTGGGCGATATTGTCAGCCCGATTGTAGACGAGGAAGATTGGGAATGTCTCAAATAATTGTCCTCGACACTCATGTTTGGCTTTGGTTGATCAATGGAAATCTTGAGCATTTTCCCTCTTATTGGAAAGAAGAATTTGAGACAGCATCCAAGCTTGGTGTTTCGCCTGTTTCGTGCTACGAAATTGCCCTGGCTCACAGCAAGGGACGCATTGAACTGCCAGGAACAGCGAAGGAATGGTTTGATTTAGCTCTTGAACCTGCTGGTATTGAGCTGTTTCCGATTACAGAAAACATCGCAGCTACAGCGGTTGGCTTATCACCTGTTCACAAAGACCCTTTTGACCGGTTGATTATTGCTACTTCCCTAATTTATGAAGCTCAGTTAGCAAGTGTAGATACTTTATTTCCTAAATATGAAGAACTGGAAAACTATTTGATGCAGTAAAAAGCAACCGCAGGTTGGGTAAAACGAAGTGTAACCCAACACCCCAAAATGTTAACCCTGTTAGGTTTTCGGGGACGCTCTACCCAGCGTGCAAGACTAACCGTAAGATTTTAGTTAACCATGTATAAATTGAAAGCAAAAATTGGAGATTTATGTCAGCCAACAAGACAGAGAGATCCTCGCCATAATCCTGAAGATTCTTTTTTCTATATAGATATCTCGACTGTTGATAAAGATAATAAATGCATCACATCCCCGAGTGAATTGCTTGGAGAAGAAGCACCAAGCAGGGCACGAAAGGAAGTAAAGGCAGACGATATTTTAGTTTCGACTGTTCGCCCTAATCTAAATGCAGTGGCTCAAGTACCTCAAGAATTAGATGGGGAAATAGCCTCTACAGGATTTTGTGTTTTACGTCCTGATCAAAAACAAATTAATCATCGCTATCTGTTTTACTGGACACTGACTTCAGACTTCATTGATCATTTGGTTTCAAATGTCAGAGGTGCAAACTATCCTGCTGTCACGGATAATATCGTCAAGGAAACTCTCATCCCCCTACCCCCGCTGTCGGAGCAAAGGCGAATTGTAGAACTACTCGACCAGGCCGACGCCCTGCGGAAGAAGCGGGCAGAAGCCGACGCCAAAGCCCAGCGCATTTTGCCAGCCCTCTTCATCAAAATGTTTGGCGATCCGGTCACAAATCCGAAAGGTTGGGATATTGCGTTGATGGGAGATTTGCTTGAAATCAAACCTAATTACGGGACGATGATCAGCCCAAGTACTGATAATGGAGAATGGCTTGACCTTAGAGTAGCAAATATTCAAAACGGACTTCTAGATCTTTCTGATAAAAAATATGTTGATTTACCTGAAGAAGTAGTTCAACGTCATTCCGTAAAAGATGGAGATTTGTTGTTGGCAAGAGCAATCGGGTCCATAGATCATCTAGGCAAGTGCATCGTTGCATATCCGGGAGAACAGAAGTGGGCTTTTGATTCTCACCTGATGAGAGTGCGTTTTAAGAAGGAACTGGCTCATCCTGAGTTTATTCGCAGCCTTTTAATGATTCCAAGTGGACGACAGCTCTTTCTTCAAAACACTCGAAAATCTGCCGTTCAATTCAACATAAACTCCAAAGAATTTAGTGCTATTGCCATCCCGCTTCCACCTATTGATAAGCAGAAAGTTTTTGTTGATAAAGTCAAAGAAATCGAAAATCTAGCGCATCAAAGCTCCGTTTCGGGTAGTTCTCTCGAAACCCTCTTCCAAACCCTGCTTCATCGCGCTTTCTCCGGCGACCTTACCGCCGAGTGGCGCAAGGCCCACATGGCCGAGTTGCTTCAAGAAATGGAACATCAGGCCAGGGTGCTGGGCCTGAAGGGCGGAGTAGAGTAGGTGAAGTGGGTGAGGTGGGTGAAGTGAGTGGGGTGGATGGATGGATGGGTGGATGAGTGTAGAGCGGATTTCCGCAGGGTAGGGTAGATGCCTGATTTATGAGCGGAATTAGTCGAGATATTATCCCAGATTCTCGTTCGAGTCTGGTTAATCGCCATCTCCCCGGAACGTCTCAAGTTCAAAGACTATTGCGAAAAGAGGGGAGAGCTCACGTATTCAACGATCTGGAAACACTGAAACGAGTAACAAAAGCCATCATTGATTATGGAGAACGCACCGGAGTAGATGACAGAGACGATGATTACGAGCGTTATGGCCTCTACTTCCCCGAAGCAATCGGTTACATCATTAGATCGGATGGCAGTCGAGTGCCGCTTCATTATGGAGAACTTAAAATCGTAAAAGCTACAGGTGAATATCATGCTGTCCCACGAACTGGCCCTCGCCGAACAAGCTAAAACCTGGAAATTCTTGGAGCTTTGGGTTGATCCAGTGGTCTTTCCACCGAAAATTCTGATGCTGATTGGTAATCAGGATGGAGCCTGTCACATCTTTAATCCTGGTGCTGATTACAAATTGGTGGTTGCTTACCCAGACTATGACTCTGCCAGAGAATGGCTCCTGGAAGATGAGTATGAGCGGGTTGATGGCCAACTGTTAGCCGAAGACGTTGTCTAAAGTTCGTAGGATGTGTTAGCGAAAGCGTAACGCATCGAAGCCTTACCAGTTGTCACATTACGGCTGCATCGAACAGCACTCTACAGCATGATTTATGTATGCCCTTTGACCTATGACCGCCTTCACTATTGACCTCAGCCCCATTGCCCAACTCGACGATACCCAGTTCGAGCAACTTTGTGAGGCCAACCCTGAGATTAAATTTGAGCGCACCCCTGCCGGAGAACTCGTGATCATGTCGCCCACAGGCGGAGAAACCGGCATGAACAATGCCACCCTGATTGCCCGTTTTGTGGTCTGGAACGAGCAATCTAACCTGGGTGTGGTGTTCGACTCTTCCACCTGCTTCAAGTTGCCCAATGGTGGCGATCGCTCCCCTGATGTAGCCTGGGTGGAGCGGTCCCGTTGGCAGGCCCTAACCCAAGAACAACAGCGCAAATTTCCGCCCCTCTGCCCCGACTTTGTGCTAGAACTGGTTTCTCCCAGCGACAACCCCACCACCGTTCGCGCCAAAATACAGGAATATCTGCAAAGTGGCCTGCGCCTGGGGTGGCTGATCAACCCTGCCGATCAGCAGGCGGAAGTGTATCGCCCTGATCAGGCCCCAGAGGTTTTATCAGCCCCCGCTACCCTGTCTGGCGAAGCGGTTTTACCGGGTTTTATCCTCGACGTAAGCTGGTTATGGCGAAAGGAGCGCTAACGGAGTTATCCGATTGACAAAGCTCATGGCAGAAACCACCACACTACACCCCATCCAAACCGATGCCTGGGTCAGGGCCTCCTGGGATGAGTTTGTGGCGACAGCCTACAGCCCCACCTACCAGGAAGGACGGGCCTATTACGATCACGGGTATATGAGGATTGAGATGGCCTCCTTAGGAGCTAGCCACGGCAAAGACAATTCGTTGATATCTGCCGTTTTTCTGCTGTACGGGTTAGCCAAAAACCTGCCAATGGAGCAACTCATCAACACCAGCTTTCGCAAAACTGGGGTGCGCGAGTGCCAGCCTGACCTGGCTTACTACATCGGTGCAACCATTCCTACCCTACCCCGCAACAACGCTCCCATAAATGTCGATGTTTATGGGCCACCTTCCCTGGTGGTCGAAGTCGGTGCGAGTTCCTTTAGCGACGACCTGGGGGCCAAGCGCCTGCTTTACGAACAGCTCGGTGTGGGGGAATACTGGGTGGTAAATACGGCTGAACTGTCTGTGATTGCGTTTGAAGTGGCCGATGGCCATAGTGGCCGTATTGATGTGTCAACCGTGCTCCCCAACCTCAACATCTCCCTCGTCAACGAAGCATTACAGCGTTCTGCCAGCGGCAACATTACCACCGTTGGGGCATGGCTGATGGAACGTTACCAGGCCCTTTAACCTATGACCGCCAGCGCCCTTACCGCCTTACACCTGGGCAACTTCAAAGCCTTTGCCCATACCCAGCGGATACCCCTCAAGCCGCTGACGTTAATCTATGGCCCCAACAGCTCTGGTAAGTCGAGCATTATCCACAGCCTGGTGCTGGCTCGCCATGCCGTAGAAACCGGCGAACTCGACACCTATAGCACCAGCATTGGCGGCGAAGCGGTGGACCTGGGGGGCTTTGGGCAGTATGTGTATCGGCGCGATCGCGGCAACCGAGTAGAGTGGGCCATAGACCTGAATGCCCGCAGCTTCAAAGAACCCCTGGCAGAACTGCTGAAGCCCGTAGAAACCCTCACCGTGCGCCTCACCATAGGCTACCGGGATGACCGGGTGCGGGTCGAGTCCTTCTCCATTGATGCCGACCAGGGCGAAGTGATTTACATGAGTGCCCGTCGCCAGGGGGATCTGCTGCGGTGTGACCGGCTCAACTTCGATCATCCCATCCTGCGCCCGGTGCTAGATGCGGCGATTGAGTCCCAGGTGGGCAAAAAAGCTCTGGATGACACCGACCGCGCCATCGTCGAAGCAGCCCTCAACGCCCTGGCTCCCGAAATTATGGTCAATATTTCCCACTGGCTGCCCCAGGAGGGCATCAACTTTGGGGATGAAGACGAAGCCGATGAGGCCACCAGCCCCCAGTGGCAGCGGATTAGCTCCATGCTGATGAGTGGTCTGGCGGCAACGGGGGCGGGGGTAGCGGCGCTGTCTAAACGCTACCGCTGGAGTAGTGCGGCCACCCTGCTGGCGGGGGCGGCCTTGCTGCCCATTAACCCTGGCAACCGCAAAGCCGACCCGGCCACCATTGCCCAGTACAGCCAGATCTGGGTGCTGCGCCGCCTGAACGATTTGCTTATGGGCCTATCGGAAGCCATTGAAGCTAACCTCAAAAGCCTGCGCTACCTTGGCCCCTTTCGCTCCTATCCGCCCCGCCACTTTGGCTCGGCCCGTCAGCGCGACCCCAACTGGGAAGCCGGGGGCGGTGCCGCCTGGCAAACCCTGCTGACTAACCCCACCGTGCGGGACAAAGTCAACTTCTGGCTGGGGGACAAAACCCGAATGCAGACTCCCTATCAACTGGTGGTGCGAGACCTGCTGCCCACCTCCGAGCTGGCGGTGGAGCTTTTGCCCCTGCTGAACCAGGGTTTGCAGCAGTTCGCCGCCAAGCTGATTGCCCATGCTTCGGGCCTGGGTAGCGAGGTGCAGTCTGAGCTGGAGCGACTGATGGGCGACATCGAAGCCTTCTCTACCCCCGACAGTCCGGATGGTGGCCTGCCTGAACTGGAAGAGTTAGTGTCTATTCTGGAGGACACCGACCTGATTTCCGAAGCCTGGACGGAAAAGCTCGCCACCGCCAGCAGTGAGCGATCCGCCGACCTGGTGCTGGTCGATCAGCGATCCCAGACCCCGGTCAGCCATCGAGATGTGGGCATTGGTGTGAGCCAGGTACTGCCGATTCTGGTTTCCAGCTATGCCCTCACCGGCACCCTGGTTGCCGTGGAGCAGCCCGAACTGCACCTGCACCCCCGGCTGCAGTCTGACCTGGCGGATGTGTTTATTGATTCGGCCCTGGGAGAGACCAAAAACACTTTCCTGCTGGAAACCCACAGTGAGCACCTGCTGCTACGCATTATGCGCCGCATGCGGGAAACCTATGAGGGCAGACTACCGGAAGGAGCGTTACCCGTTCATCCTGAAGACGTTGCGGTGATTTATGTTGACCCATCTGGTCCCCAGAGCATTGTGCAGGAGTTGCCCCTGAATAAGCGGGGTGAACTGGTCAAAGCCTGGCCCGGTGGATTTTTTGAAGAAGGTCTAGAGGAGGTCTTCGCTTAGACCATGCTGGCGGAGTACGCGCTAATTCCCGACATTTTTGATGCCACCACCTACAGCGACCCCGAGGTGTGCGACATCCGGCTCCAGTACCTGAAAGAAGCCCTGCTGGAGAGTGCTGTGATTCGCGACCTGCGGGACGGGGAGTGGGTCTCCTACCTGAAGGTTTGGCTGCAGGAGGGACGTTGCCACCCCAGGGCCAAAGAATTGCTGAAGAAGCTGGCGCAGCAAAAACGGCTGTGTCGTGCCCCAGCCATGGGCGATAAAGCACCTCAAACGGGTCAAGATTGGTGTGAAGAAGCCATTGCCTCCCAGCAGTGGCGGGCGCTGCAGGGGATTATTACGTCGAGTGCGATCGCAGCCGCCTACCCTAAAGATCCTTTGATTGCCGCTATCGATAAACTCTCCAGCGCCCACTGGTGGCGGCAGGGGCATTCAGTCCGCCTGTGTAAGCGCACGGTGGACTATCTCCAGCACCTGCAACTGGTACTCAGCCACGCCAACTCCATCCAGATCATCGATCCCTTCATCGACCCCACCCAGCGCCATTACCAGGAACTGTGGAAGCTGTTCGACGCCATCCAACGGCCTGACCTGCCGCCCGCCCTTGAGCTACACCTGGCGGCCAAAGGCACCGACCGGGACGACAACAGCCGCCGCGACTTTCCCCTCAGCGCCTGGCAGTTTCGGCTCAGTGGCCTTTCCCACACCCTGCGCCAGCGCTCTCTGCAGGCAGAGGTCTTTGTTTGGGATAACTTCCACGACCGCTATGTCATCAGCGACCTGGTGGGCATTAACCTAAACGGCGGTCTGGATGTCAATCCCCGCCGTGAGGAACGGACCACCTGGAACCGCCTCTCGCGAGAGGCCAGGGATGATGTACAGCGGGAGTTTTTGCCCAATGCAGGACAGCATGCTCTACTGCACCGCTTCAGTCTGCCCTAGGCAGGCCAATGGGTTCTAGCTCCAGCCATTCGGGAAAATAAAGAAAAGATTCTTGATTGAGATGGAGAGACTCTGAATCCCAAGAAAGACAATTACTTTGGGGGGATAAGCTACAAGAGCCAATCCTCTCAAATGCTACGACTTACGGAGCGGCCCTGGTTATATTGGGCACATAGAAATCAAGGGCGGATGGAGTCATGGTCAGACTGGGGTTAGCGGAATTTTGTCATCAAACGGTTGTTTGTCACGGAGAGAAGACCAAGGAACGTCTTAATAACCGCGTGCTTTGGAAAAACCTTTCGGTGACCGAAGTTGACTTTGACAAGGGCTACTGCAGATTTCAGCACATTAAAGTGCATCATCTCTGGGTATCGCCGGAAGTGCCCGAAATTTATGACGAGTTTCTGATTGGGGAGGTTGAGCGCTATGAGCGAGCTACCCCTCGCTATGAGGCTGAGCGGTTCGACTACTGCCTGACCCCGGTTGGTCCGGCGACAGAACTGGCGACCAGAATTGTGTATTTCATGATTCCCCCGGTCATGCAGCTAGCCGACGCCAATCATAAACGAGATCTACTACCGATTCTCTGGAAGCACCGTAACTACTATCTAGAGCAGGCCCTGGCCGTTGAGGAAGAGGTCCAGAAGTACCGTCTGGAAGAGCATGATGCTTACCTCTCCCTCCTGGCCTGGGTTGCCCTGGCTAAGCAAAATATTCGTCGCTTAAAGCGTCCTAGAAAAAACAAGCCCATTGGTAGGGGGTTCGGTTTGGCCAGCTAAACTGCGGCTCAGATCGACTCCCGCTACCAGGTTTGTACCGTCAAGCCTTTTGCCGTCAACGTTTGCTTGGGGGCGCAGCTTTGCTGCGTCTATTTATTCGCCATGAACTCTCTAGACCCGGCCCCTTCAACCGTTCCTGTCCGCACTCAAGGACTCAGCATGTCTCAGCCACCGATTACTTTCGACGCTTACCAACAGGCCATCATCGACCGCGTTTTTGGAGGGATTCTGGTGCTGGCCCCCGTAGGAACTGGTAAGACTACAGTTCTGACCGAGCGGTTGGTCAATGCCATTCAACAGGGCATAGCCCCAGGGCGGGTTCTGTCTGTAACGTTTACTAACCGTGCTGCCCAAGAAATGCAGACCCGGGTTAGACAGCGGATACCCGGGCAGTTTAAGCAGATCACCATCAAAACCTTCCATGGCCTCTGTGCTTATATTCTGCGAGTTGAAGCCGCCAATGTGGGGTTGCCTGCCGACTTTGCTATTTACACCGATTCAGACTGCATCGAGTTAGTCAAAGCTGTCTTCTCCATACCGAATCCGAAAACGGCGGAGGAAGTTTATCGCAAACTCCAGGACTGCAAAACAAATGTCAGTCCACGCAAGCTACAGACTACCACTACTTTTGAAGAGCTGTATCAGTTTCTAGACCATGACAATATTGAGGGTGCGATCGCATACCAGACCGCTCTCCAATCTGCCCATGCTCTGGATTTTGCTGACCTGGTTTACTACCTGAGGGCAATGCTGCGCCAGAGGCCGGAGATCCGCGATCGCTGGCAAAACCGGTTCGACTTCGTTCAGGTGGATGAAGTTCAAGATACCCACATCGCTGAATACGAAATCATCCAGTGTCTTGCTGGGAACAGCGGTAACCTCGCTATGATTGGCGACATGGACCAGAGCATCTACGGCTGGCGGGGGTCAGAGCCTGAACGGGTTTTACAACAGTTCAGGGAAGATTTTAGCCCGGCGGAATATGAACTGGTTTACAACTACCGGGCTACCAGAGCTTTGATTACTACCGCATCATGCTTTGCCAACTGCTTCGAGAACCGGTTTACGAATGTGCAGGCGGCAGCAACCTGTCCAGATGGAGAACCTGTTGCCATTCAAAATTGCGCCAATGAAATTGCTGAAACCTTCTGGGTCGCTCGCCAGATAAAATCACTCACCATTCGCCTGTCAGACTTTCAATACAAGCGCACCGCAATTTTGGTGAGGACCCATCAAAAAGCTGAGTTTGTGTCGAGGGTGCTGACGCAAGAAGGGATTCCATGCGTTACGGTTGAGCAGTATGCCTTTTTCGAAAGAAAAGAAATTAAAAATGCTTTAGCATTCTTGCAGGTTGTTACAAACCCTAATGACCTTGTTGCTTTCAAGCGAATTGCCTGCAATTTTCTCAGAGGGATTGGTAAAAATATTATTAACCAACTCACTGATTTAGGTCAAGACTGTGGTTTGCAATTAACGGATTTTGCCCTGCCTCGACCTTTCGTAAATCAGGACCCTTTAGGCGAAGCAATACGAGCCTATCGCGAAGATATTCTAATTGTTTTTGACGTTGAAACCACAGGAATTTCGGTTGAAAACGATGTCATCGAGATTGCTGCTACCAAACTCATTCGAGGGGAGGTGATTGACCAGTTTCATGGCTTTATTTCAGATGCCGAGCCCGTTGGCAACTCTGCCCAGATCCATGGTTACTCGGATGCATATCTGGCAGAGCATGGGGAAAGTGCAGAAAGTATATTTGCGGCATTCCGCGATTTTATTGGCAATGCCTTAGTTGTCGGGCACAATGTTGGGTTTGATATCAGAATGGTCACAGCCCATGCCCAAAAAGTGGGAGTCATGTACCCCAAGCTCCGCTGGGCTGACACCTGGGATTTAGCAAAGCGATTCCTCAGGGAAGAGCACTATAGCCTGGAGTATCTGGCCCAGGCGCTAAATCTGGCATCTACTCCCAGTCACCGGGCTACGGATGATGTCGCCACAACGGTCGAACTGCTTCACTACCTGATGCCGACAGTCGAGGCCCATAGTACGCAGCGACAGGCAATTGTGCAGCGCTATGGTAAATATTTCACTTCGTTAGCGAAGAAGATCGCAGCCTGGACAGACCTTAGCTTTACAGAGCGACCATCTGCTTTATTAGCTTATATTCTTCAAGACTCAGGGTTACAAGATACTTATCAGAGAGATCAGGATCGGCTGCAAAATCTGTTGGCTCTTTTGAATTTGTTCTCAGAGAAGGATGATCTTGATCTATCTCCCTACACTGCTTTACGCAGTCTTCTAGAATTTACAGCCCTCTCCCAAAATATCGATCATCTGGCTCACCTGAATGACCAGATCCCCATCATTACAGTTCATCAGTCTAAAGGCTTAGAATTTGATACCGTTTTCATCGTGGGAATGAATGAATGTGAGTTTCCTACTTTCCACAGTATTCGCGACGACAACATTGAGGAAGAAAAGCGATTGTTCTATGTCGCCCTTACGAGGGCCAAGCAACGATTATTCATTTCCTCCGCTAACGCAGATCGCTCTGGCAGGGCGTTAGAAGTGAGCCGATTCATGAGTTTTTTGTCTTGATGAAAAGAAATATATCCGAAGTTTATGAAATATTATGGCCCTCGCAAAAAATTTACGTTTTTCGCGGTTAAAACTGCCCAAAAATCGCTGATCTGGCTTGAGGCTAGGGAATATTTTCTATAGACCTCATTCCCTTTGATTTGTTTGCATCTGTACGAAGCTAAGCTGATTCATTTTTCTACCCATGCCCCGCCATCTCATTCTCCAGATTCTCGGTAATAACGATATCCAGTTCAAAGGTAAGGAGGGTGTCGAAGAATTCAAAGCCTGCCATACCCTCGAAGACATTCAGCAGCAGTCCGCCTGGATTCTGGAAGACATCGCAGATAATCCCAGCCTGATTGACTTTCCCCTGATCCGCCAGGTCCAGCAAAGCCAGCCGGAAGATACCGAATATATCTTCGCGCCCATCCTGACTCAGCAGGTGGAATGGATTCAAGCCAGGCTTGCCATTGGGGAAGGTTGGAACAAAATCATTACGTCAGACGGCATCTGGTGGAAAGAGGCGCTGATGGGGTGGTGCGATCGCACTGCCATCACCTGCCATCCCCTGATTTTAGAAATCTCCCCCGACTGTACCGATGGCGCAGCCGACTGGGACGGCATGGCTGCCGCTATCGACACGCTGCTGAATGACCGGGTGGTGAAAGACGGTAGCCAGCTGGCTGTGCGGCCAGACCCCAAGGGCGACTTGACCATCCCTGTAGACCGAATCATCGTGCAGCATAATAGCGGCACTCCGGCCCTCAGCAGCGCCCTCTATCTCTGGGGCATTGAGCAAAAGCTGGAGAGCAAGTCCGTTGACTTCATTTATATTTCGGTTCAGGAATCTACCATCCATCCCCACTCGGGCGACCACTGGCAGTGGCGGCTGAAACTGCCCCAGGTACGCCAGCTTATTGACCTACAAGATTTCAGCGGAGCCCTGGAACTGCTGCGGGGATACCCCGATCAAACTCTGCTGGACCAGCTTCGGGTTTTAGACCAGGCGCTCTCTTTCAACATCGCAGCGGTGGACTCCAGCCTGGCCCCCAGGGACAACATTATTGAGCGCATCGCCATTGCCCTCTGGAGCGAAAGCGCCTTTCGCCAGCGGCGACACTGGATGCACTGGTTCCTGCGCCTTGCCGGGGCGTTGGAGCTAGCGTTGCTATGTCTGGTAGAGCTTCAGAGTAATGGCGCTTTTGAGTGGCAGCGCGATCGCGACCGGCTTTCGCTATTTCATTTATCTACCCACACAAAAGCCACGGCTTCCATTCAAAAAATAGTCGAAAACCTTCTCAGCCAAGGAACCTACACCTTCACATTGAAGGATAAGGATGACAAGAAGCGACCCATTACCTGGTCCGTGGATACTGTTTCCAAGTCTGCGGATTGGGACAATTTCCAGCGTTTCTACTACGGCAATGGCTGGAATCTCGACGGACGGGGCTACAGCTTTTTGCACCTGCGCAATGACCTGTACCACGCTCTCATGGGCGATCGCATCGATTCTGTTCTTGATACCGTGACCGATGCCCTTGGGGCTGTCGATCATCCCGACCATCCGGTCCATCTAGCGGTGGGTCAGCTCCGCTACATCATTGGCCTGGCCCACCTGCAGCAGGCCGTTAACCAGCGCGTTCAGCATTACCGTAACCAGGCCGCAGACGTTAAAAGGAGGCTGCTATGAGTTCCCAAACCTGGCTACAGCGCCAGCGCGACCTCTACGGCGAAGTGCCCGAGGCCCCAGCCACCCTATCCACCCATCCGGTGACCGGGGAGTGGCAGGTATCGCCCTACCTGCAAAACCAGTTCTGGTGGGGTGGGGGTGCCAGTCAAGAGGCCTGTGCCCAAATTGCCGAAGACACCACCCTGCCCAACCTGGCGGTGGTCACATTTGGCCCCATTCAGGCCTTTTTGGGGGCGGGGCAGCGCCTGCGAGACTGGGCTGTAGCCTCCTGGCTATGTCACTACCTGACGGCGGTGTTGATTTACCACTGGGAGGCCAACGGCGGCAAAGTGCTGCTGCCCCTCCATCGACGCTGCAACCTGGTGCAGTGGCTCAAGGGCGACACCCCAGGAGACGCCACCTTCTGGCAGGCAGAACTGCCGAACGTGGTCACGGGCCTGTACCCGAATGATCCGGAATGGCTCAACAAAGCAGAGGGCACCATTCAGAACGAATGGAGCCGGTTCGTTCAGGCCACGGAACCCGCTGCCGTGGAGTTTGCGCCTAAGTTGTTAAATGGCGTAGGCTGGCGGGCAATTCACCGAGACCACGAATTTCTCTGGTCGGTCTATGGCGAGGCTGCCGATGCCGACCCCCAACAGTTCCAGAGCCAGATTAGCCAGCTTTACCAGCGCATCGAATCGCGCAAGGTCAGCCGGGGCTGGCAGGGTACCTGGTGGGGCGGGCGCACCAGCCCCACGGCGGGCAGTCTCTCGGTGTGGAGTCCCGGCCTGCAGCCCATCCACCAGGGCGGCACCTGGGGAGTTCCCAACCAACAACTGGAAGACTGGTGGAAAAAAGCCGTCAACACCACCCTGGGAGGGCTGTTTTCTAGCGATGACCGGCTCAACAGCCTGGAACTGGTAAAACGGCTGGCCTCGGTACCCGAAATTATCGAGCCCACCCTGGCACAACTGTGGGACCGCCAGCCGCCTACCTGTCCCTGGGGGCGCTTTCCCGACCGGGCTGCGATCGCAGCTGCCTGGGTGCCAGAAGCCGTTGACCCCGCCGTCTGGAATCCCAGTCTGGCCGATGCCTACGAATATTTCGACCGCAAGCCCAAACCCTGGGGCGTGCCTCGCATCGACGCCCTCAACCAGGCTCAGCCCAGGGCCGCCTACCTGCATCCCGACCTGCTAGAACGGCGCGGCGTAACCGACTGGGCCGACGAACAGCAGCTTCAGGAATGGCAGCAGCTGATGCCGACCCACTGGGATAGCACCATAGAATGGACCGTGGGCTGGCGGGGGGATGGCGACAACATGGGCAAATGGCTGTCGGGGCAGCAGTACCAGCAGTTGAACCTGCCCTGGTCGCGCTGGCACCTGACCCCAGAGCTAATTCAGCAGCAGCAGCTTGGCATTACTCCGCCTGCCGTGCCCGAGAGTGCCCGACAGATAGATCTGCCCCACATGCTCGATCTGTCTGTGCTGCTGGGCTACTGGAACCGGCTGCTCTATCCCCTGGTGGAACAGGAACACACCGGCAAGGTGATTTTTGCCGGGGGAGACGACTTTCTCCTGCTGGGTCCCCTGACGGAAGCCATTGCCCTCACCAACGACCTGCACCATCTCTGGTCGGGGCAGGCGTCTTCCATTACCGATCCGGTGAGTCCTCCGGTGGAGGGCTGGGTGACCTACAACGGGCAACCCTATCCGGTGCCGGGGCAGACCATGCAGTTTAGCCTGGGGGTGGTGATTGCCCAGCGGCGGGTGCCCCAATCTCTCTGGCACCGGGGGCTGAACCAGGCCTATAAGCAGGCTAAAGACCAGGGCCGCAACCGGGTGTGTGTGCGGGTGCTGTTTAACAGCGGCCAGACCCTCGACTGGGTGTGCCCCTGGCCCCTGTGGCATTTGCTCATGGCGGTGGAGCCCAGCGTAGATGGCAAAACCGCCCTCAACCGGTGGGAAAAACTGCTGGCCTACATGGAAAGCTCGCGCCTGCAGGAAGCCTCACCTTTTGCCGTGCGCGATCTGGTGGATACCCTCTGGGCCGGGGTGGGCTTAGACCTGACCTGGGCTCAGGTAGAGGCCATCGGCAGACGCCACTACCGACAGGACATTGGCACCTGGCAGTGGTGGCTCGGCTGGATCAGCCTCAAAGCGTTTCTGGCCCGACAACAGCGCCAGCGGCAGCAGTGGATAGAACGAGTTCAGAGAGGACGCCCATGACGGCATGGTACAGCATTACCCCCGCCGGGCCGGTGGCCATTGGCAACCTGACCCCAGTGGGGCAAAACAGCGGGCAGGTAGGCTGTCGCTGGCCCCCCAACGGCCACCACCTGGCGGGGTGCCTGGGGCTACCCCAGCGGGCTCAGCTGTGGGGGCCTTTCTGGTACAACGGCACCACCCTTTATGTGCCGGTGCCCCAAACGGTCTATGCCCTGCCAGATCCCAACCCAACCCAGTCCGGTGGGCCGCCGCCGCCCCCCCAGGACATTTTTCGTCTGCAGTGGCGGGAGGGCTACTGGCAACCCCTGCCCCAGCACCAGGGGCAAGACATAGAGCTGTTGGGTGACCGTTATCTCATGCCCATCAACAGCCTGCGCGACTTCTGGCCCCGCTACCAGTCCACCACGGCCCAGCTGGTGCATCTGCCCTGGCAGACCCTCACCCTCAGCCACAACCGCCGGAAAGATTTTCAGGTGGTAGAAGAAGGGGGCTTTTTCGCCGAAATGACCACTCTGATGAATCCTGGCTGGTCCCTGGCGGTTCGGCTCATGGGCGACTTTACCCCACCCCGCTGGAGCACCCTGGGGGCCGGGGGCACGCCGGTGGTCATCAACCCCCTGCGGGAGTCGTGGGATTGGCTGGGCGACCCCTGCCCCAATGCCACCGGAGCCGTTTTGCTGACCGGTGCCCTCTGGTCAGACGCCCCGGCCAAACTGTCGCGCCCCCACCCGGAGGGCATCCGGGCCTATGCCGCCACCACCGGAGAACCCTGGCAAACCTGGAAACGGGTGCCCGACCGCAAAGACCGCAGCCGCAAGGTATCGGTACTTACCCCCGGTGAATGGCTGACCCCGGCGGGGGCGGTGTATCTGTGGCCATCGGCAGCCCCGGTGGCCCAATCTGGCCCCATGCCCGACCCCTTTCAGCGGCATGTGCTGGGCTATGGACATTTATGGTTATTTGAGGAGACAACCCCATGAGCAATCCCCAAGCAGGTACCGCCTGGCTGGTGTGTTTAGAGCCGGTTCACATTGGCGGCGCAGACAGCAGCAGTCGCGGCAACAATAACCCGGTGTTTCGGCTGCCCGACCGCAGCCCGGCAATTCCTGGTAGTTCTCTGCGGGGTGCCCTGCGGGAACGGGCCGAGCAAAACAGTGATATGGCTGGCCGGGTGAAAAACTGGTTCGGTGGCCAAAATGCCGATGACGACAACATTTCCCCAGGGGCCATTGCCGTGAGCTGGGGCTGGCCGGTGTGGTGGCCGGTGCATGTGCTGGGCTACGGCAACTGGTGGGTCAGCTGCCCCGCCTGGCTAAACCGCTTTCAGCAGCTGTCGGGGGGGCCAGCCCTGAACCTGAGTCAGGATATTTGGGTCACCGACAACGCCCTGGAGGGCAAAACCGTTTACCTGCGCTGGCTCAAGCTGGCCAAGGTGAAGCACTACGCCCCTGGCGACCTACCCACCCCCGGCGACCAGTTCCCCGCCAACCGCCTGATTGTGGTACCCGACGACAGCATTAACCTGATTGTAGATATGGGCCTGGTGCGCCAGCCCAGGGTTAGCCTCAAGGATGAAGCCGATGACGACGGCAACCTGGTGGAAAACCTGTTTGCGGTGGAAGGCTTCCCGCCGGGGGCAACGTTTTTAATTAACTGGACTACCCGTGGCCAGGTGGAAGCCGTAGACGATTGGCAGGGCTTTCTCCATGCCGAGCATTACCTGGGCGGCCTGTGGGGAGTGGGCTATGGCCGCATCGCCATTTCGGCAGTGTAGTGGGCAGCAGTGTAAGGAGTTAGAACCATGCCAGTAATGTCTTACGACCTTGACCAGAAGGTATTTCAGGCCCTGAGCCCCGGTAAAGACCAGTTGGGCGAATGGAAAGGGGTAGCCAGCGGCATTGCCGACTATGTGGCCACCTGGGGGGTAGAGCGGTTTTGGGCCATGTCGCGTTCCCCCGTGCTAAAGGGCGGCGGCACCCCTGATGCTGGGGCCGGAGATGCCGACCAGCGGCGGTACTTTACCTGGGCGGTGGCGCGGGTGGTGCTATGCCAGATTGTGGGCGGCGACCTGGGCATTAAGCCCGAGATGACCACAGACCAGTTTCAGGCCCAGTTTCGGGAACTGGAGTTTAACCAGCAGGTGCTGATGACGGATCTGCTGATTGAAATTGCCGACGCCATTCAGTTCTGGACCATGCGGCTGGATGATGCCCAGGCCAGCAGAAGCCAGGTTTGACGACAAGGGTTATCTCCGTACCGCAGGTATATTTTGGGGTTAAGTTGTGTAAAAACCATCTCCGTAGTCTATCGCGGCCCGGTTTTGCTGGGTTGTGGGGATTGCGGAGATAGTTTTTTGGGGAATTTAAGGCGATTGTTAAGGTTTGTACGATGTCTCTCGCAAACGGGGTCTAAAACGTTTGCCCCACAACCAATGTGGAATAATAGGGTCAGAGCCCCTTTCTGAGGGGAAAAGGCACTGAAACAACGCTCCTGATATAAGCCTAACGGCAATTTTGGGTAACTCGTCAGAGCCCCTTTCTGAGGGGAAAAGGCACTGAAACTCACTTTCGTGAACAGGCAGAAGCACCAGCTTGCCCGATGTCAGAGCCCCTTTCTGAGGGGAAAAGGCACTGAAACATTACGGCCTCTCCATCATCTTTTATCATGACATTGGTCAGAGCCCCTTTCTGAGGGGAAAAGGCACTGAAACACTTACCTAGGATAGAAAGTCTACTTACGCTTTTTGAGTTGTCAGAGCCCCTTTCTGAGGGGAAAAGGCACTGAAACGAAGCTGTAAGAATAGGGCAATAGCCCTATTCTTACCTCGTCAGAGCCCCTTTCTGAGGGGAAAAGGCACTGAAACTCCGAGGATGGGGGTGAAGTCCTAAGTCTGCCTATGCGTCAGAGCCCCTTTCTGAGGGGAAAAGGCACTGAAACTCTTAGGGAAGAGAGGAGATATCTTCCAAGCCTTGCGTCAGAGCCCCTTTCTGAGGGGAAAAGGCACTGAAACTTCCGGGCCCAGGCTATACTCTCTGAGGGGTCAAATTGTCAGAGCCCCTTTCTGAGGGGAAAAGGCACTGAAACATATATAACCTCCCTCATCCATACGGGTAGGTTCATGGTCAGAGCCCCTTTCTGAGGGGAAAAGGCACTGAAACTGCTGACCTCATAGTCCAATACGGTGACTTCCTGGTGTCAGAGCCCCTTTCTGAGGGGAAAAGGCACTGAAACGAACGCCTGATCGCGGATTGGCAGTCCAGTGGTGTAATCGTCAGAGCCCCTTTCTGAGGGGAAAAGGCACTGAAACAATGGGTCTGGAGATGGAAGGGTTATTGAGTGTTTCGTCAGAGCCCCTTTCTGAGGGGAAAAGGCACTGAAACGTAACACTGCTGGGGATTGCAGTATCCCAGGATGTTAGTGTCAGAGCCCCTTTCTGAGGGGAAAAGGCACTGAAACCTAGAAGCGTTTTACATTGTATATATAAACTCAAGTTCGTCAGAGCCCCTTTCTGAGGGGAAAAGGCACTGAAACTTTCATTGCTGACCCTCACATAAATAAGTGCTATTTGAAGTCAGAGCCCCTTTCTGAGGGGAAAAGGCACTGAAACATTAGAATTACGGCTCATTGAGCTAGAGTTGACACTCTTGTCAGAGCCCCTTTCTGAGGGGAAAAGGCACTGAAACGACATAATGGCAATTGCAATGAGGCTTTCGCGCGGCGGTCAGAGCCCCTTTCTGAGGGGAAAAGGCACTGAAACCCCTCTTAAAGCCCAGCATTGAGTTTCAATATAGTTAGTCAGAGCCCCTTTCTGAGGGGAAAAGGCACTGAAACGTTAGCCTCCATAAGAGCCATGAAGTTCTCGAGGGCTGGGTCAGAGCCCCTTTCTGAGGGGAAAAGGCACTGAAACTCTTGCTTTACAGCATTCTTGAAAGCGTCAATCTCTACGCTGTCAGAGCCCCTTTCTGAGGGGAAAAGGCACTGAAACTCAGCCTTATCGGACTCCTTCTTATCAAGACACCACAGACGTTGTCAGCGCCCCTTTCTGAGGGGAAAAGGCACTGAAACTCCATCTGGGTAGCTAGATAGAACTTCTCGGGAAACTGAGCATCAGAGCTCCTTTCTAAGGAGGAAAAGGTACTGCAGCCCGAAAGATCCACCGTTAACGTTTCTCGTATTCGTAAAACCAAAACTCGATAAAACTAAGCGAGGTCAATTATGCTTCCACTTCCAGAAACCCTACCCAAGTGGTACACCGTCGAACCCCAAAAAAATCGCGGCTGGACGCCCCAAACATCAGACATCATTCGCAACAACCAGAACCGCGACATCACCAACGCCTGGGATGGCACCTTTACCCCCCTGCCCACCAAAAACGCCACCCACACCCTCAAAAGTCTGCAGGTTCGCACCCCCATCCAGGTGGGGGGCGGCAGCCTGCCCGAGGGGGGCATTCTCCCGGCCCAAATTGGCGGCGTTCCCGTCATTCCCGGCTCCAGCGTGCGCGGTGCCCTGCTAAGCTGGCTCAACACCATCTGGGCCACCATCCCCAACGACGAACAAGCCTTCTGGCAAACCCTCCTGCAGGCTGACCACAGCGGTTGGCAGCCCCGCAAAATCCGCTTCGAGACCATCTGGCTCAGAGATCTCAAACCCTTTCCCCTCCATGCCCAGCAAAAATGGCAGCTCTTCGACGAAAAAAGCAAACAGCTGGGCGTCCAGTGGCAGGTTTCCCCCAACCCCAACACCGTCAACCCCGACAAATTTGTCCTTCAGGTGCAGCTCCCCCAAACCCCCACCCCAGAGCAAAAAGCATGGCTCGACAACCGCCTCAAAGAAATGCTGCTCCAGCAGGGCATTGGGCGCGGCACCGCCTCCGGCTTTGGGCGGCTTTCTGAACACACCCCCCAGGGCAAATGGCAGCTCACCCTCACCGGCATGAAGCCCTGCGTCCAGAACCACGTTCCAAAAATCAAACAAACTGGCGAATACCGCTGGTCGCCCCAGGTGCTTCGCGCCAACCTGCGGGGCTACTTCCACCGCCTGGCCCTCAGCGTTTTAGCCCCTACCCAGGCCCAACAGCTTACCGACACTATCTTCGGTGGCCTGGGCTGCCCGGCCCAACTGGTGCTACCCAGCTACATTCAGCCCATCCTCAAAACCATCAAAAATGACAAAGTCCCCAAAGACGGCTACGCCAACATCCCCGCCAAAGTCGCCCACGAAGACTGGCGCATCATCGTAGACTGCAACGACCCCTTCCAAGACCTGATCGGCCACCTGCTCGACCTGGCCAGTCGCCTCGGTGGCCTCGGCCCCGGCTGGCGACGCCCACCCCACGAGCTAGAAAGGTTCAATGGCTTCCGGGGCAGCAAATTTTCCATCGACGACCACACCCCAGATCTAGACCTGGCCACCCTGATCAAAACCCTCAAATCCCAAATCAAGCGCCTGGCCCAGGCCAACAACCTGTCTATTCCTAAAACCCCGCCCAAACCGGCACCGGGCCACATCGTCAGCATCTGGCAGGCCCCGCCCCAGCAGTGGTGGGATATTGTCCACGGCGTCTGTAGCACCCAAAACTCTAAAAAGCCCGCCTGGTGCGGCAGCTCCGAACGGCGTCCCTCTGGCTATGCCATCCGCCAGTACGAAACCCACTGCCTCGCTACCGTCTTCGACCCCGCCGTAGAAGACACCCTCAAAGCCCACGGCTTCGACCGCATCTGGTCCCCATGAGGGACAGTCGCGACCCAGGAGGGACAGTCACCGAGACAATTCAACCCCTTGCCTCGCAAGGGATAGGGATAGTTGTAGACCATTACTGCCATAAAGTTATTTGAACAAACAGGCCAAAATGGGATCTGCTCAAGCCCTAATAAAAAATATTTTCTCCACTGTGACTGTCCCTTCTATCCCTAAGCCTTACCTGGACAGGGAGACAACCCTCCCAACTAAGCCCAACGAATGTCCTGGCTACAGTCTCTATCCCCTCCAACGTAGACGCGACTCTAGCTGAATCACTGCGTCATCTTTAACCCGGAACCAGCCATTAAAATGGATGCAGCCTTACCCTCTGTGGCAGCTATGACTCTCGCCTTCCCCGGCATGAATCCCTACCTGGAAAATCCCGACATTTGGCCGGAAATTCACGCCTGGTTAATCGTGCAGCTGGCCCGTAGTCTCAATCCCCGCTTAAAGCCTAAGTACCGGGCCGCTGTTGAGCAGCGGGTCTATACCGACTCTCTGCTGGTCGGCATCCCCGATGTATCGGTTTTTCGCAGCCAACAGGTTACGGGCCAAACTGTTGCAACCAGCACTATGAGCAGGCCCATTAAAGTCAACGTTCCTATGCCGGAGGAAATTAAAGAAACCTATCTGGAGATCCGACAGATTGGTACAGGCAAAGTTGTCACAGTCATTGAAGTTCTCTCGCCAAAAAATAAGCGCCCTGGCCCAGGACGAGACCAATACAACGCCAAACGCAGCAAAGTTTTAGAAAGCCTCAGCCATCTGGTGGAAATTGACCTGCTACGTAACGGCGAACCTTTGCCCATGTCTGGCGGCATCCAATCGACCTACCGCATCCTCATCAGTCGCGCCAGTAGCCGCCCTGAAGCTGAACTCTATCCCTTTAACTTGCGCGAACCTATTCCTATCTTTCCCCTACCTCTGCAATCTGGCGATGCAGAACCGGCTATCGATCTCAATCAAATCCTGCAAGAGATTTACGAGGAAGCATCTTTAGATCTGGTGATTGACTACAGCCAACAGCCTGTTCCTCCGGTTTCTGATGCAGATTTTCAGTGGGCCCAATCTCTCCGGAATTTATGAGCTAGCTCCGCGATCGCACCATCATTACGAGATCCAGGCTCAGGCTGCATAGAACATATCTTCATGACTTAGGGAAGTACTTGATCAGCATTTTCATCGACTCGTCCGGATGGCACCGCAACGGGCGCTCAGGCGTCGGTGCTGGCATAAAGTCAGTCCATTCAAAGATTTCCGCGAATCCGCACAGGTGCAGAGTTTGGATGATGGCCTGTATCGCCGGTTTGGAGCCAATTACAAGAATCTTGACTGGCTCCTTATCCGGCTTGGGTAAATTGCCAAGCTTCTGCCGGATTTCAACGCTGACCACCACATCGGAGTTGGCATCTGCCAGGCTGGGCTCCAGGAAAGCGATAGAAGTTGACACAGCAAGAGACCTCCAGAGAACTCACAAGCATGTTGTTGTCACATATGAAAACGTTAACACAAGTGAGAACTTCTCGGGCCGTATTCTCTGAAATTATGAGAATATGGGCAAAGCAGGCGACATTCTCAAACAGGTGCTGGAGAAATACGAAATCTCCCAGTATCGCTTCGCGGCACTGATGGGGATCAGCCGCACAAGCGTTCACCGATGGTGCAGCGGCAAGATCGACCCGACTGGCGACTCAGTTGTTGAAATTGTTCGTATCCTGAAGTCCGTCAATAAAGATGCGGCTAAAGACTTCGTCGGCCAGTACTTAGGAGACGAACTCGAAGACTAGGGTTGCTTAGCGGTTTTCTGCTCCACGGTCGCTTCGCGATAGCTGAAATCTGGACCGAGCCGCAGTCCTGGCGACCGCCTTCCAGACAATTGGGGTAAAACTGGGGTAACGAGATTCTGAAATCGCTGAAATCCTTGCTATAACTATATTGACCAACCGCCTCCTACGCGGTAGGTCGCGCGTTCGAATCGCGCCAACCCTGTCCCTCAAAACTCGTGATTTCAAGGCTTTTCGGAAATCGCTTGACAGAAGCGGTGAGTTCCTTTTTATCCGGATTTCCCTAATTCTGGCCGGAAAAGTAGGGAACATTTAGGGAACAAAACCGATGGCTAAAGATTTCGACTCGGCCCTGAAAGCCGCCAACACCCGGCTCAAGACAGCCAAAGTCAGAGTGACCTTGAGAACCAGGCGAGACTCTATCTTTCTGAGAGCTACCCTGCCACCAAAGCCAGGAAGCAACCACTTGGAACCTCAGCAGTACGATCTCCGTACTGGGTTACCCGCTAGCCTGGATGGATTGAAGCGAGCCGAAAATGAAGCGAAGCTGCTGGGTTCCCAGATGGCTTTGAAAACCTTTCGATGGGAGGACTGGCTCGACATCACGCCCAACAATGAGCGGAAGGGGGCGGAAGCGATTGAGGCGTTCAAAAAACACTGGTTTTCGACCCACCAGATTACGGAAGCTACCTGGGAACGCCACTGGCTGAAGGTGTTTCAGCATCTGCCTCAGGATAAAGTTCTGACTCCAGAAATGCTGTTGACAGTCGCTCTGGACTCTCAGCCTGACTCCCGTAAGCGAAAACGATCTAGCCGAATGCTGCAGCGGCTAGCGGAGTTTTTGAATCTGGAGATTGATCTGAAAGCCTACCAGGGGCACTATAGCCAACCCGAAAAGGCCCGTGACTTACCCAGTGATGAACTGATTAGCACTTGGCGGGATAAAATCCCAAACCAAAACTGGCAGTGGGTCTTTGGGATGCTGGCGACCTTTGGCTTGAGACCCCATGAAGCCTGGTTCTGTGAGTTTGAGGATCCGTTAACTCTGAGGGTACTGGATGGGAAGACTGCCGAGCGGGTTGCCTCAGCGCTTTACCCAGATTGGGTGAAAAAATGGGATCTTGAGAACATTCAGCGCCCAAAGCTCTCCTGCCAGACGTTTCAGCAGTATGGGGAACGGTGCTGCCGACAGTTCAATCGGTACAAGGTTCCCTTTGTTCCCTATGACCTTCGCCATGCCTGGGCATTACGAGCAGCGCTTAAGTTTCGGTTACCGGAAACGGTGGCAGCGAAACTTATGGGGCATTCTGTGGCGGTTCACCATAAGACCTACCACCGCTGGTTATCGGCTATTGAGCAGCGACAGGCGTATATGGATGCGATGGCCCTCTGGGCCGGTCTTTGACCATCGCACAAGGTCCTTCCTCCCCAGACTCTAAATAAGTCATCGGCGGCTGGGATCTTCGGCCAGACGCTTTTTGGCCAGGGGAATGTTGATGTAGTAGCGAGCCTTCTGCCGACCAGGCCGACGGCGATCTTCCACTTCTTTGCTCTTGCCGACTCGCAGCAGCCCTGAGTCCATATCTTTATAGATTTGGCTGGGGCTGTCATAGCCTAAAGCTTTGACGGCTTTGGCAATGGGCAGATACTCTGGCGCTTGACTGGCCTCGTTCAAGCCCAGCATTTCGGAGAGGACCTGCCTGACTTTAATTTCCACTAGACGCTCTAGCTCATGGTGGGGAATCAGAGGTTCTTGCATGGTCAACCCTCCGATTGGGGTTTGAGGCTTTACGGAGCAGAGTGCTATCACCAGTTGGCAAGTTCACCTTGAACTTACTCTCAAGCTTCACAGCTATCCCAAGCCTGACCGAGAGCCCGTAAAAATCCTCGTCATCGGCTCCAAGCAGGCCGTCAGCGCCATCATTGTGGCCCTGCATCAGCTCGGCTTCGCCGAAATCTTTGAATGGACTGACTTTCTGTCCGCCCCTTCTGCCGAACGTCCTCTCCAGTTTCAACCTGGTGAAGTGATGTAGACGCGGAGCGGCTTCCCGGAGGGTAAGCCCTGGTGAAGTACCTTCCCAGGGAATGACAGTCGTTGAACACTCACACCTCAACCAGATGCCGATCCACTTGCCAGAGCTGATCCGCTGTGAGCCATTCCGGCTGAAACCTCATCAGGTCGATGCGGAGGTCGGGGTCAATCTCCTGCAGCACATCAAAAGCTTTCCATAAATCATCAAACTTTTCCCAATAGACTAGGGTGATGTCTGACCAGTAGTTCAACGGCTGAGGCATAGTCAGGTCGCCGATTACCCCCAGTCGCCCCAGGTTGAAATGGGCACGCAGTTGCTCTGCCGCCTGGTGAGCCAGCTGCCACCATTCGGCTTTGCGCTCCGCATCGTGCTGTTCCCACTCCAGCCGCTGGCGCAATCCTTCAATCCAGGCCTGGGGTGGCAGCAGTTTGACAGCGCTCTCCAGGCCAAAGGTCATGAGCAGCATGGCTAAAACATTGCGGGTGCCTGGGGTAGAGTTAATCAGCGGTTTCCCTTCAATAAACTCAAACTTTGCCCTCGGGCACCAGCTGATGTACTCCTCAAAGCAAATGGGGACTGGCGATGGCTGAATGTTGGGAATAAACAGCAGAGAGCCCCATTTAGGGCCTTCCTCAGCCTGAATCCGCTGAAAGCCTTCGACCGGCTGTTCCACCCTAAATGTTTTGGATTCCAGGGGATTGTAGTCCGCATCATCGTCCCAGAGGGCGTCTGGCCGAAAGGTCAACTTAGGAATGCTGCTGGGGTGGTAATGGCCGTCGCTGGCAGGTTGATGGAGTTGATACTGGCCTGCGACGAGGCGGTAAAACTCGACCTGCTGACGTTCGGCATCTATCAGCCAGTATTCTGGAACGCCTGCTTCCTGGTAGAGGTTAAATTTGGTGCTGCGGTCAGCGGCTTCATGGCCTGGCATCAAAATTTCAATCACCAGCTCTGCCGGGCCACTCAAAAAGTAGGAAAAGAGCTGGTTGAGCCCCTGGCTTTTGTAAAAGATGAGATCTGGGGTGAAGCCGTTGTCGCCCAGGCGCATGACAAAGTCTCTCCCCAGAGATTCGCACCCGGCCTCGTTTGCCAGCCGAAAAGAATCCATCGTCAACTGCTGCTGAATATTGCGATGAGCCCAGGTTTTCTCTGCACAACCTGACTGGAGGTCTTCGGTCATGAATTCAACGCCAGCGACCTGCTCTTCCAGACAGTTGAGGATTTCCAGGGTAGAACCGGTTTGAGGCAGGGTGAGGTCATAGCCTGCGGCTAGAGATTGGAGCCAGGTTTCGATGGGGGCAAGTGCGATCGCAGCATCTGCCCTCCAACCCTGAAGAATTTGCCTCAGCAGGAGCCGACTGCCGGTTAGAGAATTGCCCACAATCAGCCGACCGTCGATCAGCTCTAGCTTGCCTTCGGGTTTGTTGTTAATCCAGTTATCAAACAACTCAGATTTTGTTGGATAGAGAGCCATGGCTTTTTGCCCTGCTACGGCAGTAAGTCTTCAACCGCTACCCACTGGTCGGCTGCATGCAATGGAGCAACAGACTGGCCAGCCTGATAGGTTGAAACCTCGGCATACTTCCATCCGTAAGTCGCCTGGTCATCCGCAACAGGTTGCCGGTAAACCTCTAGCTGGCGCTTAACCAGATTCACAATCCAGTACTCTACAACTCCGGCCTTGGCGTATAGGCTGCCTTTAAACTTACGGTCATAGCTGACGGACGTATCCGCTATTTCTACGAGCAATGCTGCTGCTGCCGGATGAGCATCGGTGTAGTCCCGTATCGAGCCCCGTACTACGGCCACATCTGGCTCTGGTTCCGAAATATCACTTACCACAAACGGCTTCTGCTGACGAATGGTGTACCCACTGCCAAACACAGCTTTTAGGGCTGCATCTACCAGGTCTATGGCCACAGCATGGGGGCTTTTCATCGCAGCCATATCGATTACCTGGCCTTCTATGAGCTCCACTCGTCTGCCCTCAAAAAAACCGAGTTCGGCCAGCCGATAGTATTCATGGCGAGTCCACCGATGGACTTGAGGTGGTGTAACGGACATCATTCTAAGCAACCTGAGAGCTAATCAACTGTTTGCCCACTTCTTCCAGGAGCCCAACGACCTGCTCCCTGGTCACTGTAGGAAACCCCTCTAAAAAATCGTCAACGGACTCTCCGGCCTTGAGGTAGTCAAAGAGAGTCTCAATGGGAACCCGAGTTCCCGCAAAAACCGGAGTGCCACCCATGACATCCGGCGAAACGCTGATCAGTGTGGAGTCCAACGGCATCGGTATCATGCCTTTAGCAACGCTACTATCATCTTACTGAAGAGCCGATGTAAGCATGGATCGGCGTTGCGCATGGTGTACCCCATAAATTGTTGCTAGTGTTCCCCTGATTATGAGCCCTCGTAGAACCAAAGCAGATCACCCCATCTACCAACTCAAAATCACCCTGCGCGACTCTAAACCGCCAATCTGGCGGCGGGTGCAGGTACCCAGTGACATTACTCTAGGTAAGCTCCATAAGATTATTCAACTGGCCATGGGCTGGTACGACGGCCATATGCACGAGTTTGAAATTCAGGGTCAAAGCTATGGTCAGCCTATGCCCGAGTTGGATGATCTGGACATCATCAGTGAACGTACGGTGCGGTTAAACCAGGTGGTAACCGGGGAAAAATTTAAATTTGATTATATGTATGACATGGGAGATGGCTGGGACCATCAAATTCTGGTTGAAAAAGTGCTGCCGCCTGATCCAGAGGTCCGCTATCCCATCTGCATCAAAGGCAAACGGGCCTGCCCACCAGAGGATTGTGGCGGTATCTGGGGCTATGGAGATTTCCTTGAGATAATCAAAGACCCCAAGCACCCTGACCATCGCTCTATGCTGGAATGGATCGGGGGTGAGTTCGATTCAGAAGCCTTTGATTTGGAGGAAGCCAATCAAAAGCTCAAGCAAATTCGATAGCTACGGGCAGCAATCGGTTCCGGTTCTGGATGAGCCTATTGGACCTGGGCACTCTCATTGCTGCAAAACCCCGATACTCAAGCGCACAATCCTTACGCAGTGGTGGCAGCAGGCTAGAGCGGTTGCCCGCCAGCTGAGGGAAAACCATGGGGTGCAGGGGGTGGGGGTAATGGGTGCTCTGGTGAGGGATGAACCGCTGAATGTCTGGTCTCGCATTCAGCTGGTGATTTGGGATGTGCCGGAGGATGTTCAACTGTGGCACCTGGGGCAGTCACTGCCGGGGAAGCCACCAGTTGAGGTGATTGCGGCGGTACGGGCGTTACCAGGGGAGTGGGAGGAGATTGCTCAGCAGATGCAGGTTTTAGAGGGGGAGTGGCAGCCCTGTGGTCCTCGCCCTCAAGAGCGCATGATGTTTCATTGGAAGGACGAGTGAATGCTTCCCTTTGCCAGGAAGTTCTTTTGCCTATAGGGTAAGTTCTTATCCACCACTCACCATCTCACCACCCACCACCCCACCACCCACCATTCCACTACCTCCCCTCCCTTTCCCATGTCCGAACCCATCGCCAAGCTAGAAGCCCTGAGCTACTACGCGAAGAAGTTTCAGCGGTTGCGGGTGGATCGGGCGCATGGTGTCGCTCCCCACAAGCCGATTTTGCTGCTGGCGGTGATGGAGCTGTTTGAACGAGGAGCCATGCCTGAGAACCGCATTGAGCTAACGCCCCAGTTAAACCAGACGTTTCTAAAGTATTGGAGCTATTTGGGTTCTGCCGATCACAACCCGGATATTTCTCGGCCCTACTTTCACATGAAAAGCGGGAAATTTTGGCATCTGGTTCCTAATGCTGGTTTTGAGAAACTTTTGGCGGCAAACATTAAGTTAAAGACTTTTGCAGAGGTTAAGGAAGCGATTCGTTTTGCTTACTTAGATGAAGATCTGTTTGAGTTTCTTCAAGAAGAGAAATATCGAGAGAGTTTGCTTGCAGTGCTTGTGGGACGGTGGTTTCCGGGAAAGCTGTCAGAAATTAAAGAGATCGCAAATACTGATGAATTCCAGGACCCGCCTGGGTACTTTATAGAGGCATACGCGATGTATATCGACAGGCTAAAGGAAGCATAGATTTAACACAATCTATGTGATTGATTGCATGAAAAAAGATTTGCACTATTACGCCAAAAAGTTTGCAAATCTACGGGTAGACCGGGCCAGAGGGACAGCACCCCACAAGCCCATTTTGTTACTCGCAGTGCTTGACCTGTTTGAGAACGGCAAGATTCACCGCAACGAAATCTATCTCTCCCCAGAACTGACGGCGAACTTTCTCAAGTTCTGGCATCGGTTTGTAGCCAGCGATCACCACTCGAATATGGCTCTGCCGTTCTTTCACCTGACGGGTGACAAGTTCTGGCACCTGATGCCGAACCCAGGCTTTGAGGCGACGATTCAAGCCAGGGTGAAGCTGCGGAGTCTGTCGGCTCTGCGGTCGGCGGTGAAGTATGCCTATGTGGATGAGGAGCTGTTTGCCTTGCTGAGCGACCCCAAAAGCCGCAGTGAACTGACGACTATCCTGATTCAAGCGTGGTTCCCTGAAAAGGGAAGTGAGATTGCCGAGTCGTTTAAGTACGATGAGTTTGATTTTGTTCAGCAATCGCTGTTTGATTCGGGTGGTGCGACCTACACGGTGGATGAACTGAAGGACGAAGACCAGATTTTCGTGCGCAATGCGGCGTTTTGACGCAATGTCGTGAAGCTGTATGACCAGCGCTGCGCGTTTTGCAAGGTGCGGGTGGTGAGCTGGGATGGGGTGAATGTGGTGGATGGGGCACATATTCAGCCGTTTGCGGAGTTTCACAATGATTTGTTTGTGAATGGGCTGGCCCTATGTAAGAACCACCACTGGGCGTTTGACCACGGCTGGTTTGGGGTGGATGACAATTACCGAATTGTGATTCCCTAGGAGCGTTTTAAGGAGGAGGCTGCGGTGGAAAGTCGAGGGATGATGGGGTTTAAGGGAGAGCCGATTGGGTTGCCGAGGGAGGAAAGGTTTATGCCGAGTTTGGAGGGGTTGAGGTGGCATCGGGAGAGGTGGGAGGTTCGATAAGAAAGCATTGAACAGGAGGTATTGTCCATCCTATGGGTACTAATAAAAATTATTGAGGATACCAAAAATGTCTAACCATGATGATGCCATTGGCAAGCTAAGATCCATCTTAAACCTTCCCGTATCTAAGCTAAAGGAACTGATTCCTCAGTTGGAAAATCCAGAAAAAGTGGAGGCTTTTTCGCAAGCACTGACATCTTTCCTTGAGATGCTCAATATTTCTCGTGATAAGAAATTCACCTTCCTATTGCTTGGTCGTACAGGAGTAGGCAAGTCAAGCACCGTCAATTCATTAATGGGTATGGATGCGGCACCGACTGATCCCTTTGAGCCGACAACAATGGATGTCCATATCTATGAACATGAAAGTAACAACATTCATTTTACTGTAATTGATACTCCTGGCCTATGTGATGACATTGAAGAGAGCGAGAATGATGAATCATATTTGGAATTGATTCACTCAAAGGTAGAACAGGTTGACTTGCTTTGGTTTATAACACCGTTAGATGAAACAAGAGTCAGAACAGATGAAAAACGAGGGATAAGACTCATCAGTGAAGCATTCGGATCAAAACTATGGGAGCATTCAATTATCGTCTTCACATTTGCTGATAAAGTTTCTGAATCTGATTTCTTGCGTTTTCTCGAAAAACGGACAGAACTTATACGAAAGGAAATTGCGAAGAATCTAGATGATCCAGCGATTGCTGAAACCATACCTTCTATAGCAGTTACGAACAGAAGTAAACAAACACCTGATGGAAAGAACTGGCTGGGAGAACTTTACACAAAAGTTTTTGTCCGCATGTCTGAGAGAGGAGCTTTCCCTTTTCTATTGGCAACGGCAAATAGAGTGAAGAAGGAGCCAAATTGGAGATTTTATGATGAATTCAATTCTGAATCAAATCAATCAGAAAATGCTGGCTATAGCTTCTCTGATTTTATAGATCTAAATGCTGTACAGCGTAAGTTGATCCAAGAAAAACTTCTTACTTATGTTCCAGCTTTCGCAGCTGCAGGCGCGGGAATAGGAGCAATGTTTGGACCTATCGGTGCTGCAATTGGTGGTGTTACAGGTGCAGGACTTGGCTTCGTGGCTTCAATTTTTGGCTAGTCTCTTGAGGTGGGTGGAACGTCGGGAGTAGATTGATTTATCGAAGGTAGAAGTTCTGAGTTTCTGACTTCTGGGCTTGTTGAGGGTTGAGGGATTCAGGCGACATAAAGAGAGGGAGATGGGGTGATTTGTGGTTGATATTATTGATTTTGGCTCTTGTCTACTCTAAACATCGCATACGGTAGAGTGAAAGGCAAAGCGAGCATCAGTCACTTCCCTTTAATGAGAACTCCTGCTACCACAAAGGAAATTGGATCGACTTGAATTATGGAAAACGATATACACCATCACTCGCGAACAACAGTTACTTACCTTGTCGCCCAGTCATCAACACAGACATCAACACCAACGCTTCATGGTGGACAACAACCACTTGGGCTAGATTGGACAACAATTATAGTTGCGGTAGTGACTGGTGTCATATCAGGAGTTATTGCACCAGTTATTAGTCCATATGCCAAGTGGTTTATTGATCGTAAAAAACGACAAGAGAATCGAAATGAAGAAATTATTGAAGAGCTAAGAAAAGTTATTGAAAATAGAAAAGAGGCTATTGATGCTCTGTTTAGACATCGATACTTTCCCTATCTTAAAGAAGAAATGAGTGCGAAGGAGTTAGAGAAGCTGAATGAGTTAAGAAGAGAGTATTATAGCCATAAGTCACGTGTCAATAGCTTTAATAGAGAATATTCCGAAGAATATGTTGAGTTTGCGCGGAGTTATAGTAAAGAAATAGAAGAATTTACTTTTGAAGTCATAAAGTCAGTTGAGAAAAGATGGAAACTGACAGGACAAAAATGAGTAAAACAATATATACCTTTCTCATTACTACGGCATCAACACCAACCATGACTAACACACAGTATTTGTAGGTTGGGTGGAGCGCAGCGGAACCCAACACCGCTGATAATTTTATAAACAAACAACCCACACTAAACCCAAGAACTCCTCCACCCCTTCATATGATTCAGCTACTGCTCAGCGTAAAGAAACGGATTAAAAACGGGAACTTTAGCTTCTTCAAAATCCCTCACATTTCTTGTCACCACGCAGAGATCGTGAATTGAGGCGATCGCCGCTATAAACAGGTCAGGTTGACTAAATGTGTAGCCCTGCTGTCGCCCCCTCTCTACCATCCGCCGCCAGGTCAAAATTACGTCTTCGCTGATGCCTAAAAGGCGATCGCAAAACCAGGGACGCAGGGTGCCATCTAGCCATTCGTTCAACTCCCGACGAAACTCCTCAGCCTGAACCTGCTCAATCCCAAAACGAATTTCTGCTAAAGTCACCGTACTCAAGTAAAACGATTGGGGAGGCTGTTGCTCGCTCCAAGCTTTAACCGCAGGATGACAATTAGTTTTTCGCAATTCTGAAATAACGTTCGTGTCCAGTAACCAGCCCTTCATAACTCAATATCTCGAACTGGCATTTGTGCTCCTGGTTGCTCAAAGTCGAGCCGATTTAGGGGAGAGTTGGAGAGTAATCCATGCAGGCTTGGTTGCTCTAGTAAAGGCAATAGCTTAGCAAAATCCTTTGCCGATACCATTACAACAGCATCTTCCCCGCGCACGGTAATCCGTTGAGGTGCGTGATCCCGAGCAAGGCGCACAACCTCACTCAATCGAGCCTTGGCATCTTCAAGTTTCCACCCTTCGATCTTTTCCAGAGATAGGGAGACGAAGCTGTTAGATTCGGTAGGGAATGTTGCCATTTTTATTTCTGACCAGTTCTGGTCAGATCCTAGCCGAGGCAAAGGGAAGATGCAACGGCTAAAGTCTGTTGAGAGCCATAGCAAGACTATACTGACTCACCTCATACTCCTCAAGCACCTGCCTGAGTACCTGCCCGGTCTCAGCTATATACTTATCCAGCTCAAGGCTAAGCGATGGGGTTGAAACCGCACTTTTCGCTAAAAGCAGAGTAGTACCAAGCTTAAGGAGCCATCTCTTAAGCCAAAGCCGCAATCGCTTTCTGATTAGCGGCAACTGCTTATAGCTTAAGGCTTACGACATAAGCTAACCAGATGAATGCTTTTTGCCAAATCCTTAGCGCTTATAGCTTAAGGCTTACGGCATAAGCTAAACGGATAAATGCTTTTTGCTTAGCCCTTAGCACTTATAGCTTAAGGCTTATAACATAAGCTAACGCGATGAATGCTTTCTGCTTAACCCTTAATGCTTGCTCATTAAGCCTTAACTATTAAGGTGAAGGGCTAAACGCTTCCTGGTGGGAGCAAAGGGCTGAATGGTCAGTGCGATGAGCTTATTTATTAGTTCCTACGCCATTTGCATTAAGGACAATTACCGAAGCATTTTTGACAATGCTTAGTTCTATCTTCGATTTCTTACGTCGTTCACAGAGTAAATACTGAACCTGATTAAAGAGTTCGCAGACGTTGTTTGAAGCTTGCATGTCGTTGCCAACTATTCAGAGACTTCTAAATTTAGATGTTCCATCTTAGATTCATGGGGAACATTTGATCCGCTTCCTTTGTTAACTTATCACCACTCTATACAGGGTGTGAAAAACATGGCCCGTAGGAAAAGAACATCCGTAACCTTAGAAAAAGCAGAGCGTCGTGCCTCTGGCATGGCCTCAATTGATGAGAGACTCGATCTAGGCAATGGCATGAATTTGCCATCCTTCTGGGACGATATTGAAGATGTCCATGAAAAAGAGAAACACTATAATTCCTTACTATCCCTTGTAGATCAAGCCTATAACGACTTATTAGATTCTGAGAAAAAGCTATCTGAAAAATCAGAAAAAATGTTAAACGCTGTTGCCATTGTTTATGGGCGCAACAGCTCAGAGTATGAAATGGCAGGCGGCAAACGTCGGTCTGAGCGACGGCGGTCCTGTCGGTCTAATGTTGAGGTTGACGCTGCAGTTTAGTTGTCAAGGTCAAAATTCATCCAAATGTAGGGAGTGGTTGCGCTGAGAGGTGCGATCTCTCCTTCTTCTTTTAAAGGTCATTCGACCTATCCGGTGTTATGCAGTCTTCAAGGAAAAAGCCTAAATTTCGTCGCCCAAGTACAAGTCAGAGAATGCTTTTGCAGCATTGGGATTCAACTTTTTCAGTGCCCTAACAATTTCAACAACTGTCTCTGCCGTTGGATCACGCTTCTCATTCACCCAGCGGTAAACGTTGTTCCGTTCCACATCCATAGCAACCGACAGGCTGTACTGACTAATGTCGTACTCCTCCAAAACCTGCTTGAGCGCTTGTCCTGCCTTTCCCATGCGCTCATCCTGTCAGAGAATTGGCAACCTTAAAACAGCCTAGTGGTTGACTGTCAACCACTAGGCAGGATAGAGTCTGTCGAAACGTCCTAGTGGTTGACTGAATTATCATGCAAACTCAAACCTTCCTCTCCTCACCCGACCAGCCCACCACCGGCTCAGGGCCAGTCCACCTCGAACTCACCCTCAAACTCCACAGCTACCCCAAGCCGGATCGAGAACCTGTCAAAATTCTCGTCATTGGCTCCAAGCAATCTGTAACTGCTATCGTCGTTGCCCTGCATCAACTCGGCTTTGCCGAAATTTTCGAATGGACAGATTTTCTGTCGGCCCCTAACGCTGATCGCCCCCTACAGTTTCAACCGGGGGAAGTGATGAAGGCCCTGGTGAAATATCTACCGAAAAATTAGAGAATTTTTGGGAATCCTAATGTTGAGCCTGTAGAACTAGTAGGATTCCATTCGAGAATCATTTTTCGATGACTGCCTTTTTGGATAAACTCTTTCACTTCGGTACCGGCATTGCCTTAGGCATTGGCTTTTGGTGGTTGCTAGAACGCTATACCCGAGAAGCCGCAAGAACGATTAACCCGCTGATTTTCCTGATCATGCTGATTTGGGGAGCCAGTGGGTTGTTCTTTTTCCGCAAAATGGGTATCCCTCTGCTCAGCGGCACCTTCTTTTACATGGCCTTTCCCGATTGGGATATACCTTTGTATGACGCCACAGGTCTGCGGTTTCTTATCCATCGCAGTTGGCTCTTCCACTCAGTCATTATTCCGATGGGTATGCTGGGCAGTTGGTTCTGGCTCAGTCAGCGGCAGCGCCTCAACCAGTGGCAGCGTACCTCAACCAACCTTTTGCGGGATAGTGCCATTGGTTTATCTGTCGGTGTCAGTGCCCATTTAGTCTGGGATGCCTTACTGTCTTCCTCTAAGCGAGGTTTTTATATTCGAGGATTCGGGGGACCAACATCTTACTTGTGGTTATTTGCAAACCTGGCCATCGGCATTGGCATTCCCTTACTCATTGCCTGGTCTATGCGTCCCACAAGACAAATGGGGCATTCTGACGTTTAGCTTCCTTATAAATTTTTGCTCAGGCTTACGAGGTCACTATGCGCTTCTTTTCTTACATCCTTGGCATCGCGTTAATTTTGCTAGGAATTTACTTCTTATACCAATTTAATTTGAGGATGCGCTTAATACAGCATTGGTGATGAACTCCCATCCAGTGACCGAGCGAATGACATCTGTGGTCATTTCTGACAGCACGGTGTTCACTCGCTGACGTAGAGATTTGAGATTCTTAAAGGTTTCCCACTGTAGGGGCGTCTTGAGATGCTTCCAGAACCGCTCGATGGGATTGACCTCAGGGGTGTAGGCCGGTTGAAACAGCGGAATGATAT
>Ga0081520_100129_pt1 | contig 55724 bp, 54 predicted proteins | sample HotLakmasection1_FD_70988 | JGI IMG/M metagenome (GOLD analysis project Ga0081520, IMG submission 70988) | Hypersaline microbial mat communities from Hot Lake, Washington, USA - Section #1 (SPADES assembly) (version 2) | ecosystem: Environmental > Aquatic > Non-marine Saline and Alkaline >... | reverse complement strand
CCCCCCCCCCCCCCCCCCCCAACCCCCCCCCCCCCCCCCCCCCCCTCCCCCCCCCCCCTTAACCCTTCCCCCCCCCCCCCCATCCACCCATCCACCCCCTACTCCCCCTCCCCCCGCTCCCCCAAAACCATCCTCATCACCCGCGCCGCTGGCCAATCCAGCCAGTTTGCCGATCTGCTCACCGCCCAGGGGGCCGAGGTGATCGAAATGCCCGCCTTAGAAATTCGTCCCCCTGCAGATTGGGGACCGCTGGATGGGGCCATAGCCCAGTTGCCCTCGTGCCATTGGCTGCTGCTGACCTCGGCCAACGCCGTCAATTTTTTTATGGAGCGGCTGCTGCACCAGGGCAAAGACAGCCGTAGCCTGGCCCATTTGCAGATTGCGGTGGTGGGCAAGAAAACGGCAGCGGTGCTGAAGCAGTGGGGGCTGCAGCCGGACTTTATTCCCCCCGACTTTGTGGCAGATTCTATGGTGGACCATTTTCCAGCCCCCGTGGAGGGGCAAAGATTATTGTTTCCCAGGGTGGAAAGCGGCGGACGAGACGTGCTGGTCAAGGAGCTATCCCAGGCCGGGGCAGAGGTGTTAGAAGTGCCGGCCTACGAGTCCGGATGTCCACTCATACCTGACGAAGTCGCGATCGCGGCCCTGCAAAACCGCCAGGTTGATGTCATCACCTTTGCCAGCTCAAAAACCGTTGGGCACACCTGCCAGTTGTTAGAACGGGCGTTAGGCTCAGAATGGTCACAGCTGCTAGAGGGGGTTGCCATCGCGTCTATTGGTCCTAAAACCTCTGAGACCTGTCGAACCCGGCTGGGGCGCGTAGACATAGAACCGGCAGAATATACTCTGGATGGGCTCACCCAGGCCATTGTGGATTGGGCAAGGAGATAGCATGGGCAAGGCGCAGCGCATTATCGGCCTGACTGGAGGCATTGCCACTGGGAAATCAACGGTTTCCACCTATTTACAACAGCAATACCACATTCCCGTGCTGGATGCCGACGACTATGCCCGCCAGGCCGTAGAGCCCGGCTCTCCGATTCTGACGGCGGTGGCCCAGCGCTTTGGCTCCACCATGCTGCAGCCAGACGGTAGCCTTGACCGGTCTCGGTTGGGGGAGGTGGTCTTCAGCCATCCGGCGGAAAAGACCTGGTTGGAACAGCAAATTCATCCCTTCGTGCGGCAGTGTTTTGCTGAAGCCATGGCCCAGTTGCAGGATGCCCCCATTGTGGTGCACTCTATTCCCCTGTTGTTTGAAGCTAACCTGACCCACCAGGTGACTGAAGTCTGGGTGGTGACCTGTTCCCTGAAACAGCAGCTGCAGCGATTAATGAAGCGTAACCAGCTCACGCCAGAACAGGCCGAGGCCCGCATTCGCAGCCAGATGTCGCTGGAGCATAAGGCCTCTCGGGCCGATGTGGTGTTGGATAATTCTCAGGATTTACCCCATCTACAGGCCCAGGTCGACCAGGCTCTGCAGCAGTTTCCCCAGGGTAGATGACGTTAGCGCCTGGGAGACCCGACTGTAGGCCCGGTAAGGGGGGGTTGGGGTTGTGCCTGCGGCCTGTAGCCAGAGCAGACAGAGGGCGGCGCGGTTTGGCAGGCCGGGCCAGAGTTCGCCAGCATTGCCCACATCGAGTAGGCCCTCTATGCGGCTACGAGCCTGCAGCCAGGCGCATAGAGAAGCATTGCTGTCCTGATCCCAGAAGGGATCTAACACCAACCCACAGCGCCCCCCCGGTCGTAGCAGTTGAAAGCTGCGCTCTAGATACAGCCGCGACCACGACAATCGACTCTGGGGCCGCACTTTAGAGGTTTGGGCCGCATGGGGATAATGGCTGGAACGCCGGAAGTATTGATTGGGCAACGAAAAGGCGCTGCGGTACTCGCACCAGGCGCGGTTGAGATCTGGATCAATGGTGAGGATGCCTTTGCGGTTATGTAGAAACGTTGCCCCTTCAACGTTTTTTTGCCGCAGCACATCTTGATGGCGGTCCACAAATTCAGCTTCTCTGGGCTGCACAGTGCCGGTAGGTAAATGGCTCAAAATGATGTCGAACCCGCCCTGGTACTTCAACAGGTGGTGAAAGTAAAACCCCCAGTGGAAAGGAGCAAGAGCTTCAACATCGGCATATTCCAGTAGACGAGACTGGCGCTTACCGGTGGCATCCTGGTACTGTACCCGAATCCCCAACTGCTGGCTGCACTCATTCCAGAGCAGATGGGTAAGCTTGTCCTGGGCGATCTGGTTCAGCTCCTGGATGCGATCACGCCAGAATTCTGCCTGGGCATAGTCGGGTACGCTGCCCGATTCTGCCAGCAGTTGGGTCTGGGTGCGGTAGTGTTCTAGCCGCACCTGCCGTTCAGCCAGCACCCCCTGGTAAGTATCGGCCAATAGGGGTTGGAGCAAATTCCCCTGGAGCGGAACGGCTCCCTCTGCAGGGGGTGCTTCAGCCCGACGGCGGCCTCTGGCCTCGACCTGCTCAAAGCGTTCTGCTTCGACCTGTACCAGCCCCACCAAGCCATTGCCGGCAAGAATGGTCAGGCTTAAGTCGGGTAGCCCCACCAGTTCCTGGCTATGGCGGGTCTGCTCCACAGCCTGCAAAAACAGCTGTAGACGAGTCAGCTCCACCGCCGCAGGCCAGAGGTCTAGCCCATACAAACCCTGGGTGAGCAGGTGTCGGTAAATGGCCAGCATATCTGCCCCCTGATTTGCCACCCCCTGGCGTTCCCCGGATCTAGCCTGAACCCACTGGGGGACGACCACTTTCCTGTTTAAACCAGCAATCCCCCTGAGAGTCTGTACCAGCTCTGCCCAGTGCTGGAGACCTGCCACCAAAAACCGACCTGAGCCACAGGCGGGGTCTAGCAGCGTCAGCTGACCTAACGACTCCAGCAATCGGGCGGCAGAGGCCGGGGAAAGGGTGATCATCAGCGCCTCTCTAGAGCTGAAGGGCTGCTCCCCCAGAGTGGCAGCCCGTTCCAACAGGGTGGCGGTGAGGGTGCGATCGCACAGGGTATGCAGCACCGGCTCCGGGGTTACCAGAGGCCCCATGTCCCGGCCATTGATAAAGGCCTCCGCAATGGCCGCCAGCAGCCGGATGGGGTCAGGCACCAGCAGCCAGTCCCCCAGCCAGGACAGGATGGGTTCAAAGGCGACATCGGCGATAGGAATATGGCCCCACCGCTGATCTAGAACGGTAGGGCTAAAAGGGCCGGTGGGCACAAAGGGCACCGGCCCCAGGGTCTGCTGGGCGATCAGGGCGCGGTCTTCGAAGGGCAGCGTGAACCCCTGCTGGCAGAGGGGTTGCAATACGGTTTGAAAAAATTGGTCAGGCTGCTGCTGCTGGCTCTGGCCAAACTGGTTTTGCAAATACCATTCATCTCCCCCCAGGTAGCCCCGGCGCTGTAGAGCAGCGGCGGCCACCAACCGACAGAGCCAGACCATGGCATAGTGTTCTCGGTCATCCAGGTCTGGAATAGCCACCAGGGCCTGGTTTAAGCGCTGCCAGCTTTGCTGCCAACCAAGTTGTAAATTGGCAACTTCTTCTGGTTCGTCTGCCCCGAGGGCATTGAGGTAATACCCCAGGTGGGCCTGGGGGGACAGGGTGCGGCTCTGCAAATGGCGCAGCCGCTCTACCCAGCCTGGGTTCCCCTGGCCTTTGATCACACAGGTGGTCCGCCAGTAGGGAAGTTCTGCCCGTTGCCCCAGCCAGCACCAGAGGCTGCGCTGACCTTCAGGTTCAACCCATATCACCAGGGGATCATCACGAAACCGGGTAAACGCCTCCAGCCACTGATGGAACGCCTGAGGATCGTTGACCTCTGGCAGAGGGCCTTTTACCACTACAACTCCGTGCCCTGGCCCCGGTTCGGCCACCAGGACCGTTTTTAGGCCCCTTGAGTGGCTCTCCCACTTTGGGAAATCGCCCAGCCGGTCAGCATCCACCAGAGACCAGCCCAAATCTTCACAGAACAGGGCTTTGAACTCAAACCGAGCCAGATGGCTCTGGAGAGACGGTTGGGCGAGGGCCATGTAAGGGCTAGGACGATTGTTGCTTAGCAGCTATGGCATAGTCACGGAAGCGATTCAGGTCGCTTTGCAGAGTGGCTTCTACCAGGCGACCCAGGAAGAGACCATCCATCCATTTAATAATGCCAGGCACCTTGTAAGATACCGTGAGCTTTACGGTAGAGCTGCCTTTGCGGTCATAAAACCGGATGGCCCCCTTGTTGGGCAAGCCGTCGATGGCTTCCCAGCCGATAATCTGGTAATCTACCAGGTCGGTAATTTTTGAGCGCCAGGTGAACTCCAATCCCCGCGTGGCTAACTTCCATTCCGAAATATCGGGCTGGTCTTCTGGAATACGCACGGAATCAATCCAGTTCATCCAGCGGGGCATTTGCTCGAGATCACACCAGAGCTCCCAGGACATTTCCACCGGCACATCGACATCGACAACAACGCTATGGTCTAGCCATTCACTCATGGACTCACCTATCGGGTCAAAATCCCTGGTTTAGCGTTACCAGTCCAGCAGGGAATCCAGGGATATTCCGCTAGCCGGTGTCAAAACGCTCAGACAGGGACTTTAGTATGCCCATCACTGCCGCCTGTACCCGGCCTGTTTGCCAAGCTTAACGTAAAGCTCGCCCTATGCAGCAGCCTGACTCAGAATCGCTTTGGCCGCCTGACGCCCGGAAATGGTAGCCCCTTCCATACTATCGATGTAGTCCTGCTGGGTATAGCTACCCGCCAGGAAAAAGTTATCAATCGGGGTAGCCTGGTCAGGGCGATAGGGGTCCATGCCGGGGGCCTCTCGATAGAGAGATTGGGCCAGCTTCACCACACTGTACCAGGTCATGTTCAGGTCACGGGCTGAGGGAAACAGATCCTGCACCTGTTTCAGGACATGGTTAGCAATGGTTTCGTTGTTTTCCTTAATGAAGGGATCGCCCGGCGTTAGCACCAGCTGCAGCAGAGAACCTTCCCCTTCCCGGTAGTAGTCGCTGGGGCTGGTCAGGGCCAGGTCGGCAAAGCAGGAGAAGTCGGCATCGGGGGTGTAGAGCAGGTTGTCGAGGCCAACGGCTTTCTGAAGCTGCTTGCGGGCCTGCTCATCCTGCATTTCGGTGACCCAGCCGTCAAACCGCAGCTGTACCGTTGCGACAGGAACCGCCTCCAGCTTATAAATGTTGTCGAACTGAGGCCAGCGTCGCCATGGCTCAGGAATCAGCCGCTTAATGCCGGGCACGTCGCAGGCAAACAGGTAGGCGTCTGCTGCAATGGTTTCTTCCGCTTCGCCGTTGGCGACAACGATGCCGGTAACGCGGGTGTCATCTCCCCGGTCGTCGAACAGCACTTGCCGCACGCCGCGCCGGGTATGAATTTTAGTGCCCCGCTCCTGCAGATAGTTGACGATGGGCTGATGCAGGTAGGTATCGGGAGAACCCTCCAGCATCCGCAGCACCGACGCCTCGGTACGGGCCGCAAACAGCTGGAATATGGTCAACATGCAGCGGGCAGAAATATTTTCGGTGTTGATAAAGCCCAGGGCATAGGCAATGGGGTCCCACATGCGCTTGAGGCTGCCCTGGTTGCCGCCGTGTTTGCGAAACCAGTCGGCAAAGCTGATGTGATCAAGGGCGCGGATGGATTTCATGGCTCCGTCAAAATCCACCAGACCCCGTACCACCGGGCTGGTGGCCAGGGCAATGGAGTTCTGGAGCTTGTCCTGGGGAGAGAGCTGGTTGGTGGTGAAAAATGCCTTCAAACCGTTAAAAGGGGCACCGGTAATAAACCTGAAGTCCAGGGCACCCAGTTGCCCGCCCCGGTTAACAAAGGTGTGGGTATGCTGCTTCAACCGTAGATGGTCAATAGCCCCCACCTGCTTCATCAGGTCAAACAGATTGTAGTAGCAGCCGAAGAAGACATGCAGGCCCATTTCTACATGGTTGCCGTCTTTATCGACCCAACTGCCAACTTTGCCGCCCACAAAGGGGCGGGCTTCAAAAATTTCGACACTGTGACCCGCGTCCACCAGGTCAACCGCCGCCGACATTCCGGCCAGGCCCGCACCGACAATCGCAACTCGCATTCCCGCTTCCTTAATGTTTGCTTCACGTATTGTAATATCTCGGGGATGGAGAAGGTAGATGGGTGGGAGGGTGGATGGGCAACTTAACGGTGCGCCTTGTAAACCATGGGATGCCACGGCAATTGAAGTGTTTCTATCCTCCGAATAGGACTAGCATACCAATCAGGACAGAAAGGATGATGGCCCAACCCAGGCTTTTGTCCTCAGGCTTGGGCTTTGGAGGTTTTGGACGCAGTACACTATCGTTAAAAGTGCCTCGAAGAATATCATCAACGGCTTCGCCTAATTTGAGCCAGTTATTTTTCGGGGGTGGGGGTTTTTCAGGGACAAGAACCGCGATGAGGACAGCGAATGCAAACAGAATTGCCAGTGCTTCCATAGCGAACGAATCAGGAACTCTTCGTTTTCACCGGCAAGTATGGCGGAAAATCCCAAAAATGGAAGACGGAAAAATTCAGGAAAAGTCTGAATCCTGATCTCTGAATCCTGATCTCTGAATCCTGATCTCTGAATCCTGATCTCTGAATCCTGATCTCTGAATCCTGATCTCTTAATCCTGATCTCTTAATCCTGCTCAAAGTCAGCCATATATTGCAGCAGCAGGGGCGGCAAGTTCAACTCTTCAGGGGTGCGGTAGTGGGTTTCGAATACGCCGATGATATCTTTCAGGCCAGGGTTTCCCTTGGCGTTGCCGGTTACCCCTCCGGCAATGACGACTCCACAAAAACCGCTACTGACTTCCTGCCAGATCTGCCAGCGTTCTAGCAGCTGCCGGTCAGTGGGGGAATTGGTTTCGTATTCCGCAAACAGGTGCAGTTCATCGTCGCCGGTTTGTAAGAGCCCCAGGGCAAATCCCAGACCGCTGAAGGGGTCGCTGCCGGGGTTGAAACACACAGACTGGATGCCCTGGGCCTGCTGCAAATTTTCAACCAGCGCTTTGCCTTTTGGTCGAGAGGTTTGAATCAGCACTACGGGCAGGGTTTCGAGGCCGGAGGGGAGCTTTTGGGTAACGCCCTGGTAGGTGATGCTGGGGGTTTTATGGAGGCGGTCTAGCCAGGGGCGCTGGAACTGGGTCAGTACAATCAGGGAGCCTTCGGGAACGTAGTCATCCCGCAGTACCGGGAATTGATTCAGGGGGGGGGCAGTGCTGTCTAAGGCTTGTTCAGTCTCGGCCAGCAATTCTGCAGTGACCTCAGGCAGGGTTTGTACGGTTACATTCAGGGTTTTAGAGCCGTTGCTACAGCTCGGGTTAGGGATCCGATAGCTGCCCTTGAGAGCCTGATAGGGGGAGCGCTCCAGCCGGGGGCGATGTTTGGCAAAAAATCGTTTGACCGCTTCCATGGCCACCAGAAAGGTCATGGCTTCTTCGTCAGCCAGGCAACTGCGTAAGCCCTCCAGGGGGTGGATGCTGCCAAAGTCGGGCTGCACGGCTTCGGGGGCGTTGGCTAACCAGGCCGTCGGTTGCCTCTGGTCAGAAAAAGTCGGATCGTCGTACAGCTCAAAGTTGAGGAACAGACAGTCTTGCTCTAAAAAGGCTTCCTGCATCTGCTTGGGAGAACTTTCCCCCTGCAGCACCCGTTCCCGAAATTGCTTCAAAGACTCCAGGGAGCGGTACATCAGCAGGCCGTATTCCACCCCGGCCATACCCAGCATGGAGACATACAGAGTCTCGACATCCCAGGCATTGAGTTCAATGGCCAAAATTTGCTGTTCGTTGAGGCTATTCCAGGGGCTGAGGTCCCAAATATCCATGGCTTTGTCAATCATGGCCTCGCTGTAGCGGGGCGGCAGTTCTGCCTCAGAGATGCCACCCGGATGCTGGAGCGCATCGAACAGGTGGTCAATCATGGGTAGTTCTGGGGCGTAGTCGATGGCAATGTCGAGATCTTGCAGAACTCCCCGCAGGTAAAACTGAATTTCGCGATCTCGCACCACAATTTTTTTAGGACGGGCCGGGCTGAGGGACCCCTGGGGGCTCTCAATGGCCTGGAGCAGAGTCCTGACAATGGGTTCATAACCGCTATCGGCAGGCACAATGGTGAGGCCACGCACCGCCCCCGGCCCGCTATCGACCCACAGGATGCAGTCGCTGGCTTCGGTGCCCCGCTGGCGCAGAGACGGGTCTTCGTCGATCAGCCCCCCCACCGAGCGGCGATCTCCCTCCCACACGGTGGCAACCCGTGGCAATTGCTTAATGCGGTTTAGGGTGACGCGGGTCAATCGAGTCATGGGATAGCTAATCGTTCAACAAAAGTTTAAGTTTACACAGCCAATGCTGACACCTCCCTACGCACTTGGAGGCAGATGCAGACCAGTGAAATCCAATTCCCTGACAGAACCGCCCGTTCATCTCAGCAGAATGCCCAGCCCCCGGCCCTAGCGGAACTCCCTGGGGGGAGCCCCCCGGAAATTACCAGCCGTGCCCCGGATGAACCTGATGATCCGGATTGGTCTGGGTAAAGGTTAAGCATAAACGACTTAAATGGCAGCGGCTGATTTCTGGAGGATCAGGGGACCTGTAGAGAAATAACCTAAGCTAAACTATAAAAAGTCTTGGTCAAATTAGCGAAGACCCGGCGTTCAAAGTGTTAGATTTCACAACAATTTGAGAAATTAGCGCTAACCTGCCGTTAGGGTCTGAAGCATAGTTTGCCCGAGGGCTACGATGTCGTTTTCCATGGCCCGATGTGGGAAACGCGGCTCTGAACCAAAATCAGCCTTCTCCAGGTCCAGAAGTGGAGTTTTCCCTGAAGGAGAGCTACAGCTTTCGAGCCCAACCGGGTACAGGAAGCCTGAACATAGCGTAAAAGCGTAAATAAGAGTTGTTGCCGGTTAATAAGAATGACACAAACTGCTGAACAGGCCAAAGGAATTTTAATGTCGGAAACGGCGCTGAAGCATGTCAAAGCACTGCAACAGCAGCAGGGCGATAAAGAACTATGTCTGCGGGTGGGGGTGCGCCAGGGAGGTTGCTCTGGTATGTCCTACACCATGGACTTTGAAGACCCCAGCAACATTAATGACCACGACGAAGTCTACGATTACGAAGGCTTTCGGGTGATTTGTGACAAAAAAAGTTTGCTTTACCTCTACGGCCTCATGCTGGACTATAGCGATGCCCTGATTGGGGGCGGCTTTCAGTTCACTAATCCCAATGCCACCCAGACCTGCGGCTGTGGTAAATCCTTCGGGGCCTAGTTCATCGGCTCGGTCGTTGGCCTATAGTTTTAAGAGCAACAGGTGTTGATGGTTGACTATCAGCACCTGTTGATTTGTTTTGCGAGGTCGTTGGAATTATGACTGAGACTGTTGAAACCCTCTTTGATCAGGCCATTGAACGCTACAAGGCCGGTGAAGGGTCAAAAGACCTGATCCCGACGTTTAAAGAAATTTGCGATCGCGCCCCCAAAAGTAGTGCCGCCTGGGCTTCTTTGGCCTGGCTATACCTGCTGGATGAGAAATCTAATGCAGCCTACAAGGCGGCGCAAAAGGCCGTCAAAATTACTCCCCAGGACCCCCAGGCGCGGGTCAACCTGGCCCTGGCCTGTTTAGAAACCGGCAAAACCGGCGTACGCGACCACATCGAGACCGCCATGCAGGTCATGGATGTCAGCGAAGAGTTGCACACCGAAGTCATGCAGAACATCGAAGAAGGGTTAACCCGCAAGCCCGACTGGAAAAGCCTGCAGCGCGTCAAAAAGTGGCTAACTGAGTAATGGATACCCCCCGGCTCCATCCTGACACCATCGAGGCGGTGCGCGATCGCGTCGACATCGTAGACGTGGTTTCCCAGCATGTGGTGTTGAAAAAGCAGGGTAAAGACTTTGTGGGCCTTTGCCCCTTCCACGATGACAAGTCCCCCAGCTTTAGCGTCAGCCCCGGTAAACAGTTTTACTACTGCTTTTCCTGTGGGGCAGGGGGTAATGCCTTCAAATTTTTGATGGAGCTGAACAAACGCTCCTTCGCCGATGTGGTGCTAGACCTGGCCCAGCGCTACCAGGTGCCCGTACAGACCTTAGAACCGGCCAAACGTCAGGAACTGCAGCGCCAGCTCACCCTGCGGGAACAACTCTACGAAATTCTGGCGGTTACCGCCCGGTTTTACGAGCACGCCCTGCGCCAGAGCGACGGCATGGGGGCCCTGGCCTACCTGCACCACCAGCGGGGGCTGAGCGACGCCACTATTCAGCAGTTTCAGCTGGGGTTTGCGCCCGAGGGGTGGCAGACCCTCTACGGCTACCTGGTCGAGCAAAAGCGCTACCCGGTGGAACTGGTGGAGCAGGCCGGGCTGATCTTGCCCCGTAAAACAGGCAGCGGCTACTACGACCGCTTCCGCGACCGGCTGATGATTCCCATCCGCGATAGCCAGAGTAGGGTAATTGGCTTTGGGGGACGCGCCCTGGGGGATGAAAAGCCCAAGTACCTTAACTCTCCCGAGACCGAGCTATTTGATAAGGGCAAAACTCTGTACGGCCTAGACCTGGCCCGTAGTGCCATCGCCAAAGACGACCGGGCGATTGTGGTGGAAGGCTATTTCGATGTGATTGCCCTTCATGCCGTCGGCATCGCCAACGCTGTCGCCGCCCTGGGTACGGCCCTGAATGCAGCCCAGGTGCGACAGCTGCTGCGCTACACCGAGTCAAAGCAGGTCTTGCTCAATTTCGATGCCGATGCCGCCGGGGTCAAAGCTGCCGAACGGGCCATCGGCGAGGTGGAAGAAATGGCCTACCGGGGCGATGTGCAGCTCAGGGTGCTGAATATCCCCGACGGCAAAGACCCCGATGAATTCCTCAAGGTCCACAGTGCCGACGAATATCGCACCCTGCTAGATCAGGCTCCCCTCTGGCTCGACTGGCAAATTCACACCCTGATCGAAGGTAAAGACCTGCGCCAGGCTGACCAGTTTCAGCAGGCCACCCAGGGAGTGGTTAAGCTACTCAGCGAAATTGCCAACGCCGACACCCGCACCCACTATGTGCGCTACTGTGCCGAAATCTTCAGCAATGGCGACAGCCGCCTGGTGCCCCTGCTGGCCGAAAATCTCGTCACCCAGGTGCGACGGCAGCGGCGAGCCACCTCCGGCGATAGCCAGCGCCCCACTCCAGAAGCCCCCAAGCCCTGGAAAACCACTTCTCTGGAGCAGGCCGAAGCTTCTCTGCTGCGGGTCTTTCTCCATGCCCCTCCCTATCGGGATGAAGTGCGCCACGTCCTTGAAACCCGCGATCTGCAGTTCAGCTATTCCCACCACCGGGCCCTGTGGCGGCAGATGCAGGTAATTTTAGACCCAGCCCAGGACGGCAACGGCAGTTCCCCTCCGGTTGATCTGGTGAGTCTCCTGCGGAATTACGTTGCCGAACAGGGCAACAGCGATGGCCACCTGCAAACCCTGCTAAACCTGACCGAAAAAACAAAACGCGACATTTTGCGGGCTCCCCTGGTGATTCGAGCTGCCGCCGCCTGTATGGAAAAAAATCTCTGCGAGAAGCGTTACCGCCACTTTCTCAACCTCTGGAGTCAGGCCGACTGCAGCACCTCTGCAGAGCAAATGGCCTATTTCCAAACCCAAATTTATGCCGAAAAACGCCGCATCGAAGAGCTGGAGAAAGATCGCCAGGCCACCTTTGAAGATCTGGTGCACATTCCCTGGGTCGGCGAATTCTACGACACCATTGACAGTTAGCGTGTTGTGCTAAGCGATGCCGTCAAACACAAACACCATCAACCCCATGGCCACCACGGTGAACACGGCCCCCACCACCTCGGCTCGCAGGGTGGCCCTCTGATGAGCCGGCTGGAGCCAAAAATCCAGCCAGCGTACAATCAGCGGCATAACCACCAGGGTCAAAATACAGGTGGTAATGAGATTGCTGACCAGCATGGCCCGAGCCGGTGGCCAGTCATCAAACAAATCGAGCTGCTGTACAACAAAATCCTGCAGCATGATGATGGGATACAACCCCAGCACCACCGACAAAATTTGCTTCCAGGCCGGAGGCCCCAGGCTGTCTAACTCTGTCCCCAATTGATGGGAAAACCAGCCCTCCAGGCCAGTGGCAAAAGACTTATATTTGTAAGCCTTAAACAGGCTGCGACCTTCTTCGAGAACCTGTTCCCTGGCCTTAGACGCCAGCCACTGGTTGAGATGGTCGGGCTGGTCAAAATGGATGACGGCATACCACTTCAGCAGACCGCCCTTACAGGTTAAGGGGCGATGTCGGTCAGCTCGGATAAAGCCTGCGGTATGTTCTGCCGTGCGCACCAGGCGACTGTGCCAGCGGCGAAAGGCCCATCGCTGGTCGGAGGGCACCAGGTACTCAATGACAACACTGGAATAACTGCTGTTGTCGCCGCTGGGTAACAGTTGTTGCAGATGGGTCAGTTTTCCTGCCGCCCTCTGGATCAGCCTGCGCATTGCTTTCCGTCCTGTGCGAACGTCAATCATCAATCGTTGTTGTCTGCCCATTGCAGTCGCCTTTACCCAGAAGCCAGACCTGACTTGCACAGGCAAAACGCTACCTATTTAATCACCCACTTTAACCACCCACCATACAGATTTAACCACCCACCCTACCGAACAAAGCCCTGCCCCTGAAGATGTATTCAGTATACAGTCCTTTTTCAGGCACGGGCTTGTGTCCAGTGCAGTGCAAAATCGGTAGGTTATCCGGGCAAAGCTCCGCTGCTGGATGCGCCACAGGTTTATGGCAATTACCCCTCCCGAATAACCAGAAAGATACCTGCCATTCCGATTAACGCCACAATCACCATTAAAGCTCCGGCAATATCTCGGCGGCGGCTACCCAGGCGGTAAGCGGGGTACAGCCAGAACCCCAAAACCCGACTGACCTGGGGCATGACCAACCCGGTCAAAACGGAGGAAGTAATGAGGTTGTTCACCACCATAGAAATGGGCATAGGCCAGGTCTGCATTACCCCCAGGGCACTAAAAATTAACCCCTGTACCATAATGGTGGGATACAGCCCCACAACCACCGCCAGTACCTGCTTCCAGGCCGGGGGGCCGAGGTCGTTTTGCTCCCCGTTAACCCCAGACTGATTTGAAAACCAACCCTCCAAGCCGGTGGTAAAGGACTTGTATCGATAGGCTAAAAAGGTATCTTGGCCTTCTTTAAGCAGGCGTTGTCGGGTGTCTGAGTCGAGCCAATGCTTTAAGGCTTTGGGGGTGGCAAAGTGAACGATGTAGTACCACTTAACCACCCCGTCGCCGCAGTCTAGCGGAGGGCAGAGGTCAGTGCGGGTGTAGCCTTCAAACTGACGGGCCGCATCTACCAGGCGGGCATACCACTGGTTAAATCTGTGTTCCTGACCTACCGGTACGATGTACTCCACGACAAAACTGGAGTAAAAATAATCAGCCTGCTTTGCCCGGTCGTAGGAATATCCCATACCGGTTTAGTAGTGAAAGAAGAACGAGCGGGCGGCAAAAAAGCCAGCCACCAGCAGCAGCCAGAAAATGTTTTGCTTGATGCTTTTCAACTCGTGGATGATTTGATCGGCCTGATCACGGGTAACGGTCGCCCCCCCCACCTCGGCAGCTGGGGTAACCGCTGGGGTGGCGGGTTCAGGGGCAGGAGCCTGATTGCTGGCCGGGGCAGGACTGATCTGTTCAGAATACGTCATGGCAAGATCTCGCGAATAACTAACAATGCCTCCTATGGTTACAGATGCCCTTTCCTGGCTCAAGACATCGGTCCACTGGATTGGCTGAATGTTGTCCTCGCCTCAACAGTGAGTATGCTTGCCTATAGCCCGATGTTTATCGATGTATAGAACCGCCGATGTATAGAACCGTGTTCTACGAACCATACCAAGTCCAGCTCGAAATCTGGAGTTTTCTCTCAGGCAAAACTCCACTTCTGGACTTGGACAAGGGTTAGTCATGTGTTTTTACTCGCTCTGGTGGATTATCTTAGGACCGTCCCCCATGAAATTTGTTCTCCCATGGGAGGATTTAGGTGATGTTATTTTCGGACTTACACGCATGTTGAACAATTGCACCCTTTGGCTAGGGCGAACCATTCAAGGTGCCTTTACCCTGTTGCTGGCCCTATTATTTGTAGGGGTTGGAATCCTGGCGGGCGCTTCCCCAGCGACGGCTTCCAGCAAAGCGATCACCGCCGAAGACCTGCAGCTGGCCATCGGACGAGCCGCCCAGGAGTTTGTCGAAGATATTCTAGACGACTACTCTGACACCCTGGAAAGCTCATTTGAGGCCGTCATTGACCCGGTGAAGTCGGCGGTTAAAGGGCTCACCAAACAAGTGAGCAAAGCCTCTAAACCTGGTGGCGAACAGGCCCTGGCGACTCAACTGGCCGCCTCTCAAGAGGCCCTCAGCACGGCTATAGCTGCCTTTGACACCCTGGCCACCGAAACCCAAAGCTTCAAAGATACCCTGAGTGCTGCCCCTGACCTGGTGAAAGAGGCTCTAGAAATCCAACTCGGGGCTAAGTTTAGCCAACTTGACACTGCCGTTGCCGACCTGACGGAAGCAGTCAATCAACTAACGGCAGATGCGGAGGGATTAGCTGGTAGCGATCCTGAAGCTATAACCATGCTGACCAACCATGCCACTCAACTGTCTGCGGCCATTGAGGCAGTTGATCTGGCCATTGATAGGTTTGGAGATTAATACCAGGCGTCCCATCGAAGGGGTATGCCTCCCTGACGCCCCTTAAGGATGACAAAGGGATTGGGCAGAATGCGGCTATACAATTGCCCTGACTCCAGAGCGGCCACTCGCTGGGCATCAAGCTGTCCGCCCGGGCGGGGGCAGATGATGTCTCGATAGGCTGAAGAGGTTGCCGCTGTGGAGGCAGGCCTCGTCAGGCGCGCAGAGAGAGTAGTATCCCCCTGCGCTGATGGAATATTGGGGAGAACCCATGGCTGACATTACATTAGCCCTGGGCCACAGCCAAGCGGCCTGACAGGGCAGGTCTCCCCCCTCTGAGGCAATGATCTGTGCAAGGTTTGATAGCTCTGGTTTCCAGGGCCTACTGGGGCAATGGTCCACAGCAGAGGCCTGCCCTCCCTGGCCACTCCCTGCCGCCAAAATAACGCCCCAACTTCCCAGGACAGTAACCCTGACAAAAAGACTTATGCCCTGCTTTATCGTTTCTAAAGCCTGACTGCGATTTAGCATATCGGCTCTTTGAACAACGTCAAGCCTTCATTGTGCAGGTATTGAGCTAGTCTCTGGGCGGCACCAGGTGCTTCTCTGAATGTAACGACACCTCACAAAACGTTAAGAGATAGCACCTTTGCGTGTGGAATCCTTAAGACTGGAAAATCAGAAGCGGTCTAACGGTCTAACACTCAATATGGAACAGAAAACAGTCATCGTGACAGGAGCGTCTTCCGGAGTTGGCCTGAATGGGGCCAAGGCACTGGCAGACAAGGGCTGGCATGTAATCATGGCCTGCCGAAATTTAGAGAAAACCCAGACGGTCGCCAGGGAAATTGGTATGCCCGCGGGCAGCTACACCATCCTCAAGCTGGACCTGGCTTCCCTGGGTAGTGTGCGCCAGTTCGTCAGCGACTTTCGCGCTACGGGCAGGTCGCTGGAATCGCTGGTGTGTAATGCAGCGGTGTACTACCCTCTGCTGAAAGAACCCATCTACAGCGAAGATGGCTACGAAGTCAGCGTGGCCACCAACCACCTGGGCCATTTCCTGCTGTGCAATCTGCTGCTGGAAGACATGAAAGCTTCCCCGGCCAGCGACAAGCGCCTGGTAATTCTGGGCACCGTCACGGCCAATCCTAAGGAGCTGGGCGGCAAAATTCCTATCCCTGCCCCGCCGGATTTGGGCAATCTGGAAGGATTCGAGGCGGGCTTCAAAGCTCCCATCTCGATGATCAACGGTAAAAAGTTCAAGTCTGGTAAAGCCTATAAAGATAGCAAGCTCTGCAACGTACTTACCATGCGCGAGCTACACCGCCGCTACCACGACGAAACCGGTATTACCTTCAGCTCCCTTTACCCCGGTTGTGTAGCCGATACGCCCCTCTTCCGCAACCACTTCAAGGCGTTTCAAACTATCTTCCCCTGGTTCCAGAAAAATGTCACCGGGGGCTACGTCACCCAGCAGCTGGCCGGTGAGCGGGTGGCTGCGGTAGTGGATGATCCCGATCTAAAAGAATCCGGCATCTACTGGAGCTGGGGCAACCGCCAGAAGCCCGGACGCCGTTCCTTTGCTCAGGAAGTGTCGAACGAAGCCCAGGACGACGCTAAGGCTCGTAAACTCTGGGAACTCAGCGCCAAGCTGGTGGGTCTGGATGATGAAACCGCCCGCAGCGTACCTGCCGCCGCAGGATCGGTGTAGACGGGTTTGACTTCGAGCTGTCACTAAGGAATGAGGATGTTATAACATCCAATTTGTGTAGGGCAGGCATCCTGCCTGCTCTTGGACAGCCGAGACGGCTATCCCACGTTATCGAATCCCCATTCCTAAAGGTCATCATGGGGCGAACTACGGTTCGCCCTTTTTGTGTCTTGTCTTGGAGGATTCCAGGTGGACAGCTTGGCGTTCCTCCCAAGTCCAGCTCGAAATCTGGAGTTTCTACACCGCAAAACTTCCCTGCTGGACCTGGAAGAGGTTTATGCAGATGGAGCACTTTTCACAAATATCGCTCGAAATACCGGCAACCCCTTCTCCAGGGTGACCTGCTCTCGATCAGTCTGAGCCGGGAAGGGGCTGGCCGGTAGCCAGTAGGGGCTGGTGCGAGTGAAGTGGGGATTTTCAGCCATGCGATCGCACATTTCCGCCGCCACCGCTTCGACATCTGACTGCAGCACTACCCGTCCGCCCTGGGGCAGAAACGTTGCCAGGTCATGCACTAAACCAGGTTGCAGCACCCGGCGTTTCTGGTGGCGCTTTTTAAACCACGGGTCGGGAAACTGAATAGAGACCTGCTGTAACGGGTTAGGATTGCCCAAACTGGTCATCAACGCCGGAAACGAAATATTGACGTTGCAAAACATGATGTGGAGATTAGCCAGCCCCAGGTCCTCAAACCGTCGCTGGGCCTGTTCGACCACCGGTTTGCGAATTTCTAACCCCAGAAAGTTCCAATCAGGATGGAGTTCAGCCATCCGCTGTAGAAACAGCCCCTTACCGCAGCCAATGTCGATGTGTAGAGGGTTCTGCGGTTGGTCATACACCTTGGCCCAATCAGGAGGCCCTACCGACACCTGATACTTTGAACTCAATGGATTAACATGCTGCCGAACCCTTACAACCGCCAAACTTAAACCTCCCCAGGGTGTCACGCGCTTAAAGCGTTACCATCATCTCATTTCCAGGCCTGGACGACAGCATGTTAAAACCGGGGCGGGGCAGCCATAGCCTGAAAAGCCTGAAACTCTGGGAATAGACTCAGCCTCACCCAGAAGAAAATGCTGTGGAGATCACCCTGGCAGTGGCTGCCTTTATTTCGATACCGGGCTGTCTAGAGAAAATACGGTTGCGGGAGAAAAATACAGTGGCTATTTTGTCAACAAGCTTGATATGCCAAGTCCAGCTCGAAATCTGGAGTTTTCCCTGAGGCAAGCCTCCACTTCTGGACTTGGATAAGGTTTAAAGCACATTCTGAGCGTTACCACTTGCAGAGTTAGGTTTGGCCTATGAGTGCGCATCGAGTTTCTCCCCAATCCAATAAACCCGCCGCCCCCAAAGTGAGCGTGCTTGGCCTCCTCTTCTTTATGCTGGGAACGCCCCATATTTACGAAGTGTTCAAGCGGCAGTCTGTGATTGCTAGACCTGCCACTCTCTTGCCTTTCAGTCGCATGATTCTGATTGCTGCAACCATAGCCGTTCTGTTTGAACTGTCTACCTTGATGTAGAGACTGCTCCTGAATAGTTAGGCCGCTAATTTTTGAGCGGCTCGAGTTAAAGCATGAGCAGCGTTCACCCTTCGGTGTGGTGTGGTAGGCATTGTGATTGATCCGGCATTGCCGCTCTGGCTACAGCATGCCGAATCCGAATTCAAAAACCCTGAAGTAAAATCGGCATCCCGTAGAAACTAAGGAATACTGACGCCGTAGAGTACTAGGCTGCCTGCCGATCCTGGATGCCGGGAAACAGGCGGCGGGCGATCTTACGAGTGAACTTCAGAACAATTTCGCGGTCGGCAGCGTCTTCAGACACATGGTAAAGATGCTCAAGGCCATCTTGCAGCACCTCTAGAATTTCAGGAAATTGCAGCACTGCCTCAATTAAGGGCTCACCATAATGTTTGCGAATTATGCAGTGAAAATAATCTGATGACGTTAAATACCCGACGATCTGGTGGGGTTCCAGGTGGCATTTGGAAATGCGGTAAGCGGTTAATTCAATGGCGGCTCGTTCCCAGGTCTGGCGGCGGCGCAAGTCTCCGTAGCGCTGACGAATAGAGTCTTTGAACGAAGCATCTTTGTAACATAAAGACGGATTATCAGGAAAAAACGGCGTTACTCCAGCAACAAAAGGACTACCGGCCTGGGAATTTTGTAGCCATTGCCAGGCTGCGTAAACCTCTTGACGGAGCCGTTGAATGTGCAACATGGTAGAAAAACCATTTCGTAACCAACTTTTAGAACAGTACCACGAAGTTTTTAAGAGTTTGGTGTACGGTGATAGTTTTTTACGATTAGCGCTATAAACCTAGTCCAAGTCTAGAAGTTGAGTTTTACCTTAGATAAAACTACGGTTTTCGCACTGGACTTGGTACATCAGTAAAATTACAGACAGCCTGTAGAAGGAGCAGTAAAGATTATCTGGGAGAACGCCCCATCAACCTGATATCAAAAAAATAGATGTTAGCCATAAGATTTCCTTGGTTCAGAAATATAGCGGTTCTCAGTTCAATGAGCTACAAACTTGATTGGCTTAGCATCCCCCTGGTGGCTGAACACTTAAGTTTCAACCTTTGCCCCCTTAATCAGGGAGGCAGGGGATTTTTGAAGTGTATTTCACTCGAGAGAGATTCGCGATATCCTCATCAAAATTCTATCGCCTAGAGTAAAATCCACCCGAAAGATTAAGTTCACTGGCAATTTTTCGGATTCAAAGTGAGACAAGATGTCTGAATCTATTGGGTGAATCCTGAAGGAATAACGGGAAGCAATGCCTATAGCTTTCGAGTTTTCTGGTTTGCCTTATCACCTAATTTCTTATTTTCAGGAGTTAATAAATGGCTGATCGTCGACAAGAATCTTACTCATTTCGCCTGGAGGCGGCGGAACTGGCCCGTAGCCGTGAGCATCCCGTTCAGAAAGCCAATGGTGATGAACAGCGCTACGCTGGCGACAAATATTTCATGTGTTTTACCAAGGGGTTGCCCCATAACCCCCACACCGGTTTATTAGAAGATCCGCAAGACTTTGTAGAGTTCCGGCGAGCTATTGACGATGGTTTTATTGATCCATTTACCGATCGGGTTCGCCATGGGGCCAGGTATAAGGTGGCTCTGACCGATGGAGAGTATACCGTTCAACTGGACCCCAATCCGACGGACAACTTCAGACAGTGGGAAGCCCCTACCGCCGGCCTGGTTTTTGAACTGCAAGGTCCCGACTCCCAGGCCGTAACCATGCCCCCCGCCCCGCCCTATCGCCCCGTCCCCAAACCCGATAGGATAAAGGACATGCTAGTATCAATCCTTCTGGCATCTGTTCCAAGTGCAGCTCAAGCATAGGTTCACCAAAAGCCAACAGCTGGACCTGGAATAATTTTCTATCCCCAATCCAGCCTGAGAAGTGCAGGTTTTGCACTGGCTAACCGCCACTTCTAGACTTGGGTAGGGTTTACATCGCTGTTGAGCATTTGCAGAAATAATGTCCCTGTTTGATTGGTTCGCAAATCGTCGCAAGTCTGGTCCCATCAGTGAAGACCGCCAGGAGCGGGAAATTGCCGATGGCCTGTGGACAAAATGTGAGCACTGCGATGTGCTGACTTACACCAAAGATTTGCGCTTAAATCAATGGGTCTGTAGCGAATGCGGCCATCATCATCGTATCTTCAGCGACGAGCGTATTCGCCAACTGATTGACGCCAACACCTGGCAACCCATTGACACTCAAATCCTGCCTAAAGACCCTCTGGGATTTAAAGATCGTAAGGCCTACACTGACCGACTGCGGGATATGCAGGCCAAGACCCAGATTAACGACGCGGTACAAACGGGTTTAGGCTGCGTTGATGGTCTACCGGTGGCCCTGGGGGTGATGGACTTCAGGTTCATGGGGGGCAGCATGGGTTCTGTGGTGGGCGAAAAACTCACCCGTCTGATCGAACGCGGCACCAGCGAGGGTCGTCCTGTCATTATTGTTTGTGCCTCAGGCGGTGCCAGAATGCAGGAAGGACTGCTGAGCCTGATGCAAATGGCTAAAATTTCTGGTGCCCTGCAGCGGCATCAGGATGCCCGGTTGCTTTACATACCGGTACTCACACACCCCACCACCGGGGGAGTGACCGCTAGTTTTGCCATGCTGGGAGACATTATTCTGGCTGAGCCCAAGGCCACCATTGGGTTTGCCGGTCGCCGGGTGGTAGAGCAGACTATCCGCGAGAAACTGCCCGACGATTTCCAAACGGCAGAATATTTGCAAGACCACGGCTTCGTTGACTTAATTGTGCCCCGCACCCAGCTAAAGCAAACCCTGGCCCAGCTGATTCGACTCCATCAGCCGCTGGTGTCAGGTCTGTCAACGGAGATGGAAACCGTGACCTCCTGGGTTAGCAGTATGAATCATACCCATACGAAACCCGTAGAAGTCGATTTACCCCATCGAGATCGGCTCTAATCAACCCGAAAACTTTGGAATGCGCCCTTTCGGTGGCATGATAGTCATTAGCATTTGTTGCTGTGTTGATGTCCATACTTTCGCCATAATATTCGAGGAGAACCATGCTGAAGAGATGCATTTGGCTAGTTGCGATCGCACTCTTCTTTGTCAGCCACCTGATAATGGGAGATGCCGTTGCAGCTGAGCTGGATGAAGTCACCCGCACCGTCAAGCTCAACCCTGAGGGAGACACCCTGGTCCTATCCCTGGAGCAAGTGACTCGAGGCCGCCGGCAATTTAACTACGCCTGTGGCACCTGTCATGTGGGCGGTATTACCAAGACCAATCCTACTGTCGGTCTAGACCCAGAGTCTCTGGAGGGTGCCCTCCCCCCCCGTGACAATATTGAAGCCCTGGTGGCTTATCTCAAAGAACCCACTACTTACGACGGGCTGACGGATATTTCCCAAATTCATCCCAGTAAGAAGAGTGCCGATATTTTCCCCAAAATGCGTAGCCTGACCGAAGAAGATTTGGTCGCCATTTCGGGCCATATTCTGCTGCAGCCCAAGGTCATTGGTGACATGTGGGGAGCCGGCAAGACCCGTTTCTCTGCCCCTATCTAGGCCAGAAACAGGTAGAATCCCTATTGATGCTGTTTTACAGCTTGAAAGAACTGGAGAAATAAGCCTTTTGAGGTAGTTATGCAACGTGTGATTCGTGCCACCCAGCGTTTGGGCATCGTCCTTTTTTCCGTACTTTTGTTGGTGGGTAGTGTAACCCTAGCGGCTTCCCCCGCTGCCGCAACCGACTACGAAGTCAAAATGGGTTCCGACTCCGGCTTACTGGTGTTCGTTCCCGATACCGTCACGGTGAAGCCCGGCGACACCGTGACCTGGGTCAACAATAAGATGGCTCCCCATAACGTCATCTTTGACCCGGCCAATAGTCCTGTTGGGAAGGATGTAACTGACAAGATTTCCCATGACCAGCTGACCTTTGCTCCTGGAGAAAACTACTCCACCACTTTCACCGACGATCTGCCCGCTGGTACTTACACCTACTACTGTGCTCCCCACCGTGGGGCTGGCATGGTGGCCAAGGTGATCCTTGAGAAGTAGAGCCTCCTTACCTTCAGAGTTGGCTCTCCAGGGCCAGTTTTACAGGTAACTGACTTCCATGCAGGGATGGTATCAGCCCAGTTCAGCTCAGAATCTGTAGTCTGTCCTCAGGCCACACTTCCCTTCTGGACTTGGAGCAGGTTTAGAACCCTGAACATTCTCTAAAAGCGTCCTAACCGGGCGCTTTTTTTATCCAGTTCAGGGAGCCTTTCAACCAGGTCCAGCTCGAAATCTGGAGGTTTCTCTAAGGCAAAACTCCACTTCTGGACTCGGACAAGGTTTAGTACTCTAAGGTGGGATGGGGCATGAGGCGCACCTGCCCGCGAATGGGAATATCCTGGTCCTGGGTCAGGATGCCGCCGTTCTGGGTCAGATGTTGCCGCAGTTGTGCTTTGGCTTCCTCTAAAGACTGAAACCGATGGTTAATGATGTAAAGATAGGCTTTACCGTGGTTTGCGGCGTCGGTAGCCTTTTCCCAGATTCTTAAATGCACCCCACCCGAATCTGTCGAAATTTTGTAGTGCAGCAGATGTTGGCGTTCAGGGGCGTACATGGCTATTGGCAAGATTCACTAATACAGAGCTGAATGAACTCGATATACCTGATCGGACCGCTACCTCGTGCAGAGCAGTCTGCCGGCATACCAACAGATGATTAAGTTAGCGGTACTTATTTAGCTTACCCACTGGGAGCAACCAACTCCAACGGGGGTGAGGGCCCTTTGTAGTTCTTTAGCATGGAAGACCATGGCAGAGTTGCGGAAAAATGTTGTCATCTATACTGACGGAGCCTGTATGGGCAATCCTGGCCCTGGGGGGTATGGGGTGGTGTTGCTTTACGACCATCACCGCAAAGAACTCTCGGGAGGGTTTCGGCGCACCACCAATAACCGTATGGAAATGATGGCGGCCATCGTCGGGCTGCAGGCTCTTAACCAACCCTGCGAAGTCACCCTGCATTCAGATTCTAAATACCTGGTAGATGCCATGGCCCAGGGCTGGGCCAAAAAGTGGCAGGCCAACGGCTGGAAGCGCAATAAAAAGGACTACGCTAAAAATCCTGACCTCTGGCAGCAACTGCTGGATTTATGCAACCACCACCAGGTCACCTTCCGCTGGGTCAAAGGTCATGCGGGTCATCCAGAAAATGAGCGCTGTGACGAACTCGCCGTTGCGGCAGCCCAGGCCGCCGACCTGCCTGTGGATGGGGGCTATGGGTAAACCTGCAGCCTATTCCCCCGGATGGACAACCTCCCGTCCCAGTCCCTTACTGTAGAAAGAGTGCCACCTTCCTTAGCCCACTCCTCTGCCCCTGCAGCTCCTCTGCCCCCCGGCCTTAATAGGTTGCAGAATTAATGCCGCCGTGGACTCAATGTTTCTGCTGCAGCTAAGCCCTAATTTGTGATGCCTCATTCGGTCAGCATGACCGATCTCAAGCTAGTAGTCACCCTGGCGCTGTGGGGCGGCACTTTTACGGCGGGCCGACTTGTCGTACAGGACATGGGACCCTTGGCGGCGGCCTTTAGCCGATTTCTGGGGTCTCCAACCATCCATGGCCGCCACTCGTTCATCGCCGATAAAATTCTATGGGACTATCACTTCCATGACATCCTAAGCTGGACCCAAGATGAGCGTCGCACCCCTGACTTTTCTAACTTTCATCGGGTTAACCCCTGGAATAGCGACCAACCCTAATGATTTCTGCCATTGGTTGACTCACGTTGGCCCCACGGTATCGCTCCATTGGGCCAGAAAAATTTTTGAGCCATAGGTCGTCATTACGTTTGGGTGTTAAGACATATAAACGATTAATGACATTGCCAAGATGCATTTTAATTACCTACATTTTTTTATAGATGACCTGAACACCTGGCATGACAGGTTTGCCGAAGAATGGGGGGCTACCCCTCTCGGCCAGGCTAGCTCAGACGGTTCATTCGATGGGAACACCCGGGTGCTGTGTCTGGGCCGGGTACCGCTCGTGCTATCTGCCCCGGCCACAGCCGGGGATTCTATTGACCGCTATCTAGACCATCATCCCCCCGGTATTGGTGACGTTGCGTTTCGGGTGTCCCACCTGGAAACTGCGGTTAAGCGACTCATGGACCAGGGCACAACTCTGGTTGATGCGATCGGCTCTGGGCCAGACGCTCCTCTGAAGTGGTGCCGGGTCCCAGGGTGGGGAAGACTGAGCCACACCCTGGTGCAGCATTCGGGGCCGGGGGCTTGGGTTCCCGGCTGGGGGGAGATTAGCCCCTGGTTGCCGCCAACCTCTGACCAATCCATAGATGGCATTGACCACGCCGTCCTCAATGTGGGATCTGGTCAACTGGCTGAAGCAGTGGAATGGTATGTTCAGCACTTTGGCTTTTGCCCTCAGCAACGGTTCACCATTGATACTCCCAAGTCGGGTTTAAAGAGCCAGGTACTGGCCCATCCCCAGGGCGATGCTCAGTTGCCCATTAACGAACCAGCCACCCCTAACTCTCAGATAGAGGAGTTTTTGACCTGGAATCGGGGGGCAGGCATTCAGCATGTAGCCCTGCGGACCTCTAATATCCTAAAAACAGTGCAAGCGCTGAAGGACAAAGGCATTGAGTTTTTAACCGTACCGGCCAGCTACTACCAGGCGCTCAAGGCTAGACCCGGATACCAGCTGGCTGATACGAGGCTGAGGGCCATCGCTGGTCTGGAGATTTTAATAGATTGGGATCCACAACATCCCCAGGCGTACCTGCTACAAACCTTTACCCAACCTTTGCTGGATATTCCTACCCTGTTTTTCGAAATCATTCAGCGTCGGACTTTAACCCCAACCGGGGTTGCTCTGGACGCACGGGGGTTTGGGGAACGGAACTTTCAGGCCCTATTTGAGGCCATTGAACGGGAGCAGTCTAAGCGGGGCAGCCTGGACGCTTCCGTTTCCTGATCAGGGCAAGGGACAGGCCGAAGCATCAAGCCCCTGCAGTCCTCCCATCAAGAGTGATGGCTTCTCCTCGGCCAGGAAAGCCAAGCCTGGGAGACAGATGGGGCAGTACTCCCAAGGCAGGCGGCATGCCTGCCCTACAGAATCTGGATAATTTGCTGCTTTTTTACGCCAGAGAGAAGTTGCCGGAGGTGACCAGGACAGCGGCCAGGATGCCTATAAACTCGGCGAACTCTAAACGTTGCCTATCGCAGGAAACTGCTAATGGCCCATAAAGAGATGCAGGTAACCCCAGCTGCGATGGCATCAGGGCTGGCCCAGGCAAACTGTGCCCCCTGGGGAATCAGCAGTTGACCGACCGTTAGACCCAGGGCCAGACCAACCGCCAGCCCCCCCATGGTCAGGAGGACAGACCGCCAAAAGCGATTTTCTTTGCGGTTCAAGAAGTAAATAGAGGCCCCAATCGCTAACGCCAGAGCAAACGAGGGACTGTAAAACCCGAACAACAACAGAGCCGCAAAGGTGATCGCTGGCCAGACCACTTCATCGCGGCTGGGGGTATCCATCAAGTTGGCCAGCCAGTCAGGGCGGGGCAGGCTAGGGGCAGCGGGCGGTTTAACCACCGGCTCTGGATTGTTTTCAGCGAAACGAATGCGGTCGGGCACTTTGATCTTGCCCTCCTGCCGCAGCCGCAGCCGCTCCATTAAAATGGCGTCGTAGGCCGCTTCGATGGCTTCCCTACGTTTGGGCTCATCCCCACATTGTTCCACCAGGCGATCCCGCGCCGCCTGAATTTCCTCAAAGCTAGACCCTTCGGTTAGCCCCAGCACTTCGTATGAATTTTGAGTACTCATCTATAAACTCCGAGACCCCCATTCCACCTGGAGAAACCGGTTGATCAACAACCTTATCCTAAATGTTAAATGACATTTTCCTTAAGCTTCAGTGTAACCAGGGACATGCCAAATAGGAACCATCTGAAGCAGCATTTTTTGCCCGGCGAGGCTGGAACGGCCTCCCACCAGCAAGGCTGATGGATCTATCCATGCCCCCTGGAGCAGAAATGCCACCCCTTGCGTCTGACAGCTCCTGCTTCCCAGGGTAACGAAAACTGACTGAACCGTTGTCATATCCCTAAATTAACGGATAAAAAAGTATTAACTTCTTGAAGTTTTCTTGTAAAGTATGGGATTATTCATTAATTTATTACTGAAATGGAGACTTTTTGCCTGAATATCGTTAGGGGGGATAGTGTTATCCCCGCTCAGATAACAGTGTGATGTGGCCTGTTCCCTGGTGTTTGACTTGTATATGTTTGATTCGTATATAAAGGTATAACCATGGCGGAAGCCAAGATCCTTGTCGTTGAAGATGATCCTGCGATCCGTAATTTAATCCACCGTTTCCTGGCTAAACAGGAGTACACGATGGAGTCTGCTGAAGATGGGAAGAATGCCCTGGCCATATTTGAGCAATTTACTCCCGACTTGGTGATTCTTGACCTGAATCTGCCCGATATCAACGGATTTGACCTCTGTAAAGAGATGCAGTCTCGCACCGGGGTTTTTGTGCTCATGCTGACCAGCCGCACCGATGAAGCAGACAAAATTCGCGGTTTCAATGAGGGAGCAGACGACTACATCACTAAGCCCTTTAGCCTGGGCGAGCTAGAAGTGCGGGTCGGGGCCATATTAAAACGCCAGCGCTCTGTTACCGCAGCTGAGCAGCAATGTCTCACCTTTAACAGTCTGGCCATTGACCCGGTGCGCCGTGAGGTGATGTTGCATGAAGAACTGGTACCGCTAACGGCCCTAGAGTTTGACCTGCTGCATTTTCTGGCGAGCCATCCCGGTCGGGTGTGGCGGCGTTCTGAGCTAATTCAGAAGGTTTGGGACTACGATTACGTGGGTGATCAGCGTGTTGTAGATGTGCATGTTGGCCAAATTCGTAAAAAAATTGAGAAAGACACCACGCAACCCGCCCTGATTCAAACCGTGCGGGGAGTGGGGTATAAGTTTGAACCCCCCGACACCGCTACGTCCTCCAGCGAAGTATCCTGAGCGGTTTTAGCCGCATATCTCTGCGGCTTCAGCGGCATGCGGATTATTCTTCAGCCCCCTGGTTGCGGTATTTCCAGGCCAGCTTCAGCACTTTAGTCCAGGAACGGTTGACTTTTTTGGGGGTCCAGCCCAGGACCCGGGCGATAGCTTCGTCGGAATAGGTGGCGTCTGTGCGCTGCTGACGCTTATGGTTGACCAACTGCTGAAGCTCTGGAGAAAGCTTGGCCAGGAAGTCTGACCATTCTTCTGGGGTCAGACCCAGGTCGGCCTCCAGGTTAGCCCCCAGCCACTGGTGTACCAGTTCCCACTCGTGCTGTTGGGCAAACTTCTCGATGTGATACTTGAACCGCTGCTGCAGATAATCCCGCTCCCGAGCCGATATCCCTAAAATATCGTCAATTTCTGCAGCAGAGCAATCCTTGAGCTTGAGGACGAGGTAGTCAACGCAGGCCTGCTGATCCTGATCTTTCAGGTATTGAATCAGGGCTTTAATGATGCGATCGCGCATCACCGCATCCCCTGGATCTCGCGCCTCTGCCGTCATGCGATCGCGCACCTGCTGCATGATGGCACTGCGAGCCTGGGGTTCGGCATCTTCAGACTTTGCCCCTTCCACCAGGGCCATATCGATGGCAGTCTCGGCGGGTTGGCGACGGCTAAAGGCCTGGGCCCGGAGCACAATCAGCTGCTGGGGTTGTCGCCCCGGAATGGAAATGCGGCGTTTGGCATATTGCTCACAAAACGCCATGTATTCTGCCAGCTCCAGCTGGGTCGAGGGGCTAAAGGTGTCGGGGAGATGGTGCTCTCGGCGAAAGGCATTGATCGCCTCAATGTAGAAGTTCTGCATAAAATCCTCCAGCAGCCCATAGCGGCCCTTAAAGCCAAGGTTGCTGTTGCTGGGGGCAATGTGACGATACACGATGGCACTGAGGGTGCTGTGCAGCTCAACCCGTCCCTGATGGGAGCCCAGGCGATAGTATTCCAGGCATTTTTCCACCCGGTGGCGAATCAGGGAAGTCTGCCACTGGTCGACTTCCCCCGAGGTCTGGATGCGATCGCTCATGCGACAAATGCGATCGACCTCATGGGCCAGTCGCCAGGCTACCCCAGCCAGTCCTCCCGGCCTCCGTTGCAAATCCTCTAGAAATAAGGTGGTCACTTTGGCCTGTAGCAATGCCTGATCGCCATCGGGTTCAGGCGGGTTTGGGGGCGGAGAGCTAAACGAGGTCATGGTAGCTGGGGTAGATGCGGTCTTCATTGATACCCAATCCTAGCAACGACATAAACGATAGGACTGCCCAACCGGTGGCTTTCTGTATCCCCTACAGACTCCCTTCTGGAGGGGGATGTAGCAACCGTAACGGTAGGTAGGGCAACCTGGCCTATGCAAACTACATCAGCGGCATTTGGCTGATTTCGCTGCAGGTGTGGCACTTTGCGGATTGGATAGTCGTTTTCCGAGGGGTAGCTCAGCCACGGTAGCAAACCGCCCGAGGCCAGGGGTCCAATCGCTAAACCGGCTGTACGCCCCATTCCATCACTTCCTGCCAGCCCAGCCCCTGGCGCACCAGCCTGGGTTCTGCCTCGCTGACATCCAAAATTGTGGATACTTCGTAGGTTAAAGGTCGGTCATCGTCAATGACGATGTCCACCAGCTTTTCCAGAGCATCAAACAGGGCTGGCTTTTGAATAGTTACTTTTGAGCCGCTGCCAGCCCCCGGGGCCAGGGTCAGGGCCGAGGTTGAAATGATGGGGTTGTCGAGGGCCTCAATTAGAGCCAGGCAAATGGGACTATTGGGCACCCGAATGCCCGAAGTTTTGCGCTTTGGGTTCATGACCAGTCGAGGTACGGCCTTGGTAGCGGGCAGCAAAAAGGTATAGGGACCGGGAATGAACCGACGAATAATGCGATAGGCCGGGTCACTCACATGGGCATAGTCGGCAATATTGGACAGGGAAGAACATAAAAACGTCAGCGGCTTATCATTGGCGAGCTGCTTGAGCTGCCGCACCCGCTGTACAGCTCCCTTGTGCTGCAGATCGCAACCGATAGCGTAGACGGTATCAGTGGGGTAGAGGGCGACCCCACCCTGCTTCAGCACCTCAACCACCGCCTCAATCTTGCGGCTCTGAGGATTGTCAGGATGAATTTTATACAGTGTTGCCATCCTCCATCCTCCTGTGATTAATACTGTCATGAATAGTCTGGGTCAATGGTCTGGGTCTGGGTTAAGCAGCCCTTGTGCGGCACCGGCGCTCAGGGCAATGGCGGCCCATTACACTTAGAGTGTTCCATTGCAGTCGCTATAGCGGTAGTGGAGCTGTAAACAGTCGTCATCGTTTCAGGCTATGGGGTACCCCTGGGACGTATGACTCAAACCGGGGCTGGACTGGACTCAGCGCTCAGGGTGAACCCCAAGTCTTTGACCATTGTGAAGGATTTGCAGAATTTTCTTTGTGAAGGCGTCAAAATTGTATGAAAACGATAGCCTACTTTGATTGCCCATCCGGCATTTCGGGAGATATGTGCCTGGGGGCGCTGATGGATGCCGGCGTACCCCTGGATTATATGGGCCATCACCTGGGATCCCTGGGGATTGATGCAGAATTTACCCTGACCGCCCGCGATACCACCAAACGAGGACAACGGGCCATGCAGGCTGAGGTCACCTTACTCAATACAGGGCATGACCATCGACACGAAGCCCACCATGCGCCGGCCAGGCATCTTCCTACCATTGAGCAGTTGATTATCCAGGCGGCTTTACCCCAGCGGGTCAAAGACTGGAGCCTGGCTATTTTTCGTCGGTTGGGGGAAGCTGAGGCGGCGGTGCACGGCATCCCGATGGATCAGGTGCATTTTCACGAAGTGGGAGCCACCGATGCCATTGTGGATATTGTGGGGACCTGCCTGGGGCTCAATTACCTGAAGGTTGATACTGTCTTGTGCTCTCCGCTTCCCACCGGGCGGGGCAGGGTGTTCACGGCCCACGGCTGGTTGCCAGTGCCAGCCCCGGCGGTGCTCAAGCTGATGGAAATGACCCAGGTGCCCCTTTATAGCAATGGCCTGCACGGGGAACTGGTAACGCCTACCGGGGCGGCCATTGTGACAACCCTGGCCCAGCAGTTTGGGGAACCGCCGCCAATGACGTTACACCAGGTGGGCTTGGGGGCCGGGCGTAAAGACCTACCGGTGGCCAATATTCTGCGTCTCTGGGTGGGGCAGGGCCAAGGCCAGGAGACGCACCTGACCAATCCCCCCCCGGCAGCGGAGCATACGCCCCCACCCTGCTCCGCAGGAAAACCGTCTGTTGAAAGCTCCCATGGGGCTTCAGCGGTCCCCCTCCCCCCGGTGAGGACAGATGAAGAGTTGGGGACAGCCCCTGGAGACCTGGCTCTGTCCCGTCATGATGCCCCGCCTGTCCAGGACGATGGGGGGGATCATGACAACGGAGCGACCCAGGCAACAGTGGTGGTGCTAGAAACCCAGGTGGATGACCTGATGCCTCAGGCGGTTGGGCATCTATACGACCAGCTGTTAGAGGCCGGGGCGCTGGATGTGTTTACTCAACCTGTGGCCATGAAAAAATGCCGTCCAGGATTATTGATCACCGTGCTGTGCTTGCCGCAACACCAGGCAGAATGTGAAACCATTTTGTTCACTGAAACCACCACCCTGGGCATTCGCCACCGGCAGCAACCACGCACCACCCTGCGGCGGCGGTTTGAAACGGTCAACACCCCCTACGGCCCGGTCGCGATCAAACTGGCCTACCACCCCCACCATCAGCACCTGCTGAATGCCCAGCCAGAATACGAAGATTGCCTGGCCCTGGCCCGCAGCCATCAACGTCCCTGGCAGGAGGTTTATCAGGCGGCATTGGTAGCCTGGCGAGGGCAGCAACCGGTTTCATGACTCTGGCGGCAGGTCGAGGGTGTTGTCTCGAACCGGGTAATACAGCATCTGGGAAAAAATCCGAAAGGTTTCCATCTCCTCAGTGAAGAGCTCCGCCTGGCCGTTAGCCAAGCCGTCATCCCCCGGCAGATAAAGGCCGTCTGGGTGGGGCAGGCTGAGGTTCGAGGAGTTCTGCATTCTGATCAGGTTGTACTCAATGTTTTCGGCATAAATCGCGAAGGTGACGCGAAAGACTTCGAGGAAATGGATGATCCAGCGGCACTGACTGGTGGGGAACTGTTCGTAATACCGAATTAAATCGGCAATGCGCACCTCCAGATACAGGTTAGAACCGCGCGAGATCAGAATCAGCTTCAGTAAAATGACGGCCAGGGTTAGGGCATTTCCCTGAGATAGCACCAGGGAAAACAGGTGGGACGGGGTGGTTTGATCTTCGGTCGTGAAGTAATCAATCAACCGGTTGCAGGTGCGCAGCAGCAGCGAGCTATCGAGCATTTGAGCGTCGTAATCGCTGTAAAGCGGGGTCAGGCGGTTAATCAGGTAGGCCTGCAGTTGTGCGGCAACGGGATGAGACCTGACGGTATAGAGCAGAAAGTACGGCAGGGAACTTTTGAAATAGCGATAGCTGCTGCCTTTGACCTGTTCTAAAAACAGACGAGCCAAATTTTTGTGGCTAAAGTCTCCCCGTTTAGCCACAATCGCCTTAATCAGTCTCAGGGCCTCATCTCCCAGAGCCGTAGGATTTTGAACCTTGCGGCGCTTAAAGTTAGGCCGCTGGGAATAGGCTGTATACATTGCCAGGTCGAATTTGAACTGGTCCTTAAGGCGTCTGGACAAAGTCCTGGCGGCCCGTCGTTGTTCGATGGGGTTCTCCTGGTTGACGTATTGGGGAACCAGTAAATAGGGGATATAGCGATTCGCCCATTCACCAGGGCGATTAACGGTTTTTGCTGCTGTGTAGCGGGCGGCGAACAGCTTCAGATCCTGAAAATCCTGGCTTTCTGTGAACTGGATGAGCCACTGGCGCAGGCGTTTGAGGATATGGGATTCGGTGGGACGATAAATAATCGGGTGTTGAAACAGCGTCACCAGCGACTGAATCGCCTCGTATTGGCGCGAGACTTCCCAGTTGTTCACCAGAATGTAGCAAGACCGCTTTAAAGTGTTGCGAAACTCTGTCTCGTCGTTGGCAAACAAGATCAGGTGCAGGGCGGGTATCGTCTCGGAACTTGAGGACTCGTCGTGCTGAATAAACAGGTGTTGAAACTCTTGCAGAACCTGGTCGGGCGGACAGGACTTTACCAGTTTCAAGAGAAAATCGTAAATGATTTCCTGAGCCTGAGGTACCGTCAGTCTCCCCTTGTAGGAATGCTCCTTAGATTCCATCAAACAGTCGCTCGGCAGGGTGTTCTGGGATTAAACCTGAGCCAAAGTCATAGAACAGCGCTGAGGCAAGTGGGGGGTCTGTCCCTACGATGCAAAACCACAAATCTATGCTAAAGCTAAACTTGATACCAGAATACCCCAGGGCTCTACCTAAAGCTTTGCCATTTCGGCAAAACTTGAGCATTTTTATGAAGTTACTGCCAAGCAGTAGCGATGGGGGCGGAGGGACTTGAACCCTCACGACCGTTTAAGGTCAACGGATTTTCATCCTCCTGCAGCTTTCGCTGCGGCTGGCCTTAGGTAAACCCAGCCTTGAGAATTGGACCCTCCCTTTACCCTCGACTTGACGTTAGGGTAGCTCCCGTCGGGCCTCTGCACCTTCCGATCGGTACCGACCGGCTTGGCTCAGGATTGCCATACCTGTCAGCGCCTTAACAAGACGGCAGGCTTAGGTTTCCCTGAGTTTGAGAGCATTCACTCAACAGATTTCTCCGTTGAGGCTCAGATTTCTAAGTCCGTAGCGTCTACCATTCCGCCACGCCCCCTTAGATCGGTAGAGTTATATTCCACCACCAAGTGGAAACGATTGCAACACCCTAAAGAGATTCTTATGATCCTGATTGCAGGGGATGATTCTACAGCGGGCGTAAAACCGGAGCTCGCCCTTTACAATAGATGAAACGTTTAAGACCGTGACACCTTTTGTGAAGTACCGGGTTCTGCGATATGGCACTTTCCAATGATATGCTGCTGACCCTCGGCCTCTACGTGGGGCTGGGAGGGCTTTATCTGGTTGTCGTTCCACTCATTTTGCTGTTCTACCTCAAGGGCCGCTGGCATCATGCAGGGTCGGTAGAGCGCACCCTCTTGTATGGTCTGGTATTTGCCTTTTTCCCAGGCATGCTGGTGTTTAGCCCATTCCTCAATTTTCGGCCCCAGCCTCGCCCGTTAGATTAAGGAACCTGGCCAAAGCTAAATTTTGGGGTCAAAGCTTGTGCGACGGATTGATGTGCTCGGAATCGGGGTTGGTGTTTTTCTGGCCGGGGGGGGGCTATTTTTAGGGTTCCGTCTCCTCGGTCTCGATGGAATTTCTGCGGGCATCTGGAGCCAGGTCATTATGGTGGGTGGGGTTGTGGGCTGGTTGCTAACCTACCTGTTTCGGGTGGTAACTGGCTCAATGACTCTGAATCAGCAGCTAGACGATTACGAAGAAGCGGTGTTACAGCAGCGGTTGGAGGAACTGACCCCAGAGCAGATCGCTGCCCTGCAAGAAGAACTGGAATCAGAGTCGTCGTCCCAAGATAAGACCTACGGCCAGAGTTGAGACCATACCGTAGACTTAGGGCCAGTCTTGGGCTAGAGTGCTGTATTGGACTGACGTTTCCGAACATCCCTATGGCCCTAGTATCTGAGCGGTTTCAAGAGTTGCGATCGCGCCACCAGTGCGCCCTGATTCCCTTTGTTACGGCTGGTGACCCAGACCTGCAGACCACCGCCGCAGCGCTCAAAGTGCTAGATAGCAACGGGGCCGATTTTATTGAACTGGGGGTGCCCTATTCTGACCCCCTGGCCGACGGTCCGGTGATTCAGGCGGCGGCTACCCGAGCTCTGCAGCAGGGAGTCACCCTGGATCAGGTGCTGGAGGTAGTCCGCACCGTTGGGCCTGAGGTCAACTCTCCCATTATTCTTTTCACCTACTACAATCCCATTTTGAACCGGGGCATTGACCGGTTTATGCAGGATCTGGCCGCTGCCGGGGTAGCCGGGTTGGTCGTACCTGACCTGCCCCTAGAAGAAATTGAGGCTCTACTCACCGCAGCGGCTAAAGCTGCTATTGATGTCACCCTGCTAGTGGCACCGACTTCTCCGGCGGAGCGAATTCGGGCCATTGCCGACCAGGCCCAGGGGTTCATTTACCTGGTCAGCGTTACCGGAGTTACCGGCATGCGCACAGAAATCCAGAGCCGGGTCAAAGATTTGCTAAATTCCCTGAAGCAGTCGACGGATAAAGCCATCGGGGTTGGTTTTGGCGTGTCGGGGCCAGACCAGGCCAGGCAGCTAAAGGACTGGGGGGCTCACGGTGTAATTGTGGGCAGTGCTTTCGTCAAGCGGCTCAATCAGGATGACCGCCAGGCGGCTTTAGCTACCATTGGCCAATTCTGTCAGGAACTGAAAGCTGCGATTCAATAATCTAGTCTTCGCCGGTCCAGTCGGGACACTGGGACGAATTTTGCCATCCGTAGGGGTGCATGGCACATATCAGGGTACTGCGGTGGGCGCAGGAAGTGCCATAGGCAATACCGTGGTAGTTGATACACCCTTGGCAAGCTTTGGGGCGGGAGTTAGACCCGTCTTTTTTAAAGCCCACCTGGGATCTCAAGATATGCTGTTTACTCTGGCCCCGATGCCATTGTTCATAGGCCCGACGGCGACAGCGATAATTGGCCCGAAAAAACGCTTCGTTAATAATGCTCACGGCGGCTTTCCCAAGGGAGGGACATCTTCTAGCCTAACTAAGAGAACCCCGCCATCCAGAAAAACTTAAAAAGATATAAAAATATCCATCCATGGGGTTAGGGCAACCAGGGCTACCCCCAGGCCCTTCCTAAAAATTTGGCAGTCCTGAAACATGGGTCCATCTCACCATGCTCCAGGGCGGTTACCCCTGGGGAATTTGCTCTCGATTGGTTGGTTCAGCATCCGGCGACGGGGTAGGGGGAAGAGCCTCATCTTCAGCTCCGTTCTGATCCGGTACGCTTGCTTCCGGTGTACTGGGGTCTACACCTCCCACCGGAGCAATGGGTTGACTGAATTCGGCATGGCCGGTTTCGGCAGTGCGGCGAATCAGTTCGCTGGCTCGACCGTCGTTATCAGGCCGTTCGACCAAAACCGAGACAACGTACCGCCTGCCGTTCGGGACATCCACCAGGGCAACATCCCCCAGGACTTCGTCCAGATTACCGGTTTTATTGGCCAGTAAAGAATCATCGGTAATGCCAAAGGGAATGAGCGAGCGATTGACCGTGCGCTGCATGATGCTGAACATGCGATCGCGAGACCGGGAAGACAGCAGCCCCCCCTGGTCGACCAGGGCCATCAATAACGCCAGGTCGCGGGTGCTGGTAGTATTGGTGCCGTCTAAATCGGGGAGAGGATTGCGTAACACCGTAGCCTCCAGACCCCAGGCCTGAAACCGTTGATTTAAAGCTTCCATACCGCCGAGAGCATCAATCATCATATTGGTGGCGGTGTTGTCGCTGGTCACAATCATTTGAGATGCCACCTCAAGGGCAGTGTAGCGAGTACCCACCGGCTCATTTTGCATGGTGCCAGAGCCCCCGGCCATCTGCGCTTCCTGCATGACCATGCCCTGGTTGAGGGCGATGTTACCCGCGTCAACCTCCTGGAAGAAGGCCACCAGAATGGGCACCTTGATGGTGCTGGCCGCCGCCATGGCCTGGCTCCCGGCGACATCCACATAATCGCCGGTGTCCAGATCCACCATAAAAACCGACTGGGTCAACCCTGGGGTGAGGGCACCAAGCTGCTCAATCTCAGCCTGGAGACGAGTCATGTCTTGGGCCAGAGCCACGTCGTTTACCAGATTAGCGGTTGTCCCGGCCACCAGTGGTCCACTGGCAGTACCCAGGGCCTCATCCCTGGCAGATTCTTCCGGGCCGGAAGAGTCTGCCAGGTTAGAGGGACTGAGCACCGACAGCAACGTCCCGGCAATGGCCGCCACCCCCACGCCAAAAATGAGCAGCCGAATTAAATACAGCACCGCCAGGGGAGGTTTGGGAATCTGCCGTCGAGGCTTGGGGCTGGAGCGGGGACGCGGTTCCAGGACCGGGCTCGGGGAAGCGGTGCCCCTGGCCTGGGGCGCTGCTGCTGCAACTGCCCCCCGATTTTGGGTCGCGGTTGCGGATCTCCTACGGCCAGGCCGTAGGGGCGTCACCTTTGATGAGGAATAAGCAGGGGGTTCGGGGTTAGGCAGTTTCCCGATTGGCGCTGCGTCGTTAGAGAGGGCCGTATTGTGGGGATGGGGCTGCAGGGCCTGAGTTCCCTGCTGAAGGTTGGTCCCCAAGGGGAACGGGGGCTGCGCCGCCATCGACGGTCTCTGGGCCCGGGGCAGGGAGAGCCCGGCAGCCTTGCTTCCTGAACCATTGCTCTGAACTCCAGACCTGGCTATGCCCTGAGCCCCAGGCCTGACCAGATCGCCACTCCGGCCTTGATAAGCCCCGGCAGGTGGTCGAGGTTGGACTCCGCCTGGGGAATACCCTGCCCCTGGGGAGGTGGACTGGGGATTCATCGGCTGAGGCCCAGAGGATTGGGGACCGGGCCTCCCGCCCCGCACCGAAAAAGACGGTAAGGAGGCATTTCGTGGCGGAACAGCCGGGGGGGGAGGCTCTACAGCGGGGTCGGGGTTGCCAAAATCTGCCTTGAGGTACTGAAACTGTCGCCACTGGTTACGCTTACGGGCTGTGCCAGACAACCCCTGGGTCCAGCTGTCATCAGAAGGTTCTGTCCAGGGGATGGATCGATCTTCTGGCGAAGACATACCGGATACCGACCTGGGCCCAGCAGCGTCCTGAGCAGGGGGGGTGCCATAGCCCTGGTTGGCGTAGGGGTTTGGCCCCGATGCTGCCGCCCCCTGCTGGCCGTTGGGGGAGCGCCCCTGGGAAGCGGGTTCAGCCCCCGGACGATATCGCTGAAACCGGGAAAGGTCTGGATTTTGCGGATCGCCGTACTGTGCCATGGTGTGCTAGTAGAACCGTTAACATCATCGGGGGCGGTAACCCGAGCAGATGGGGACTAAACCTTGTCCAGCTTCAAAAGTAGAGGTTTACCTTAGAGGCAACTACAGAGCTTGAGCCGGACCGGGCAGAGCAGGCCTTAAGGGGAGGAAGAGTTCCCGGCATCGGGATTTTCCAGAGCCCAGTTTACCTGTCTAAGAATGCCCCTAAGCATAGCCAACTCCTGGGAACTTGACCCAGTTCTATGCAACAAACGTCGCAATTTGGCCATGCGACTGGCCGTGGTATGGGGGTAAAGATAACCGATTTTCAGCAGAAGCGACTCTAGATCTTGGAAAAAAAACTCAATCTGATCCAGGGGGGCCTGTTCTGCGTTGGCTGGTTGGGGCAGGGGGGCCGCACGTCCCTGGGGAGTGGCAGTCAGGGTCTCGGACTGGCCCCAGCGATGCAGCAGGTAGGCGCAGATCCCCACCGCCTGGGCCAGGTTTAGAGAAGGATAGTCTGCCCTGGCGGGAATGCGGATCCAGCGCTGGGCGTACATGAGTTCGTCGTTGCTCAGGCCCCGGTCTTCGGGGCCAAATATCAGGGCCGCTTCAACCGCCGGGTCGGATGCTTTAGGCAGCAGCCAGGGTAGAGCCTGTTCCGGGGTTTCCAGGGGGTGGTCTTGGGGGTGGAGCCTGCCGGTGGTCGCAATGGCCCGCTGGCACCCGGTCAGGCCCTCGGGTAACGTCTTGACCACCTGAGCGGCACTCAGCACATCTCCCCCGTGGACTGCCATATGCTGGGCGGCCTCCGCTGCCGGGTCGCATTGGGGATTGACCAGCACCAGGCGAGACAACCCCATGTTGCGCATAATCCGGGCCACTGACCCCACGTTCAGGGGGCCGGCTGGTTCCACCAGCACAATGCGGATATGGGACAAAAACTGGTTCATTCCACCGGGGTATCTTCAAAACGGTACCCTACCCCCGTCACAGTTTTTACAAAGGTCGGTTGAGACGAGTCGGGTTCGATTTTTTTGCGTAGACGGGCGATGTGGGTATCCACCACCCGCTCGTCGCCAAAGAAGTCGTCGCCCCAGAGTTTTTCAATCAGGTGCTGGCGGCTCCAGACCCGCCCCGGGTAGCTCATAAAGGTGGCCAGCAGGTCGAACTCTAAGGGCGTCAGGTCCAGGCTGGTGCGATCGCCTGAGGCACCCTGCTGATAGGCAATGCGCTGCTCCAGGTCGACCCAGAAATGGGTGGTCTGATACCCCTGGGTGGCCGCGGTCTGGCTATGGCGCAGACTGCGGCGCAGCAAAGCCCGTACCCTGGCCACCAGTTCTCGAGGGCTGAAGGGTTTAACCAGGTAATCGTCGGCCCCGGTAGATAGCCCGATGATGCGGTCAATTTCTTCCCCTCGGGCGGTCAGCATCAGAATGTAGGGGTCTTTATCCCCCGGTTTTTGACGAATCCGGGTACAGACTTCTAAGCCATCGAGGCGGGGCAGCATGACATCCAGGACGATCAAGTCCGGCTGTAGAGCAGCTTGATACTGCAGGGCCGTTTCGCCATCCCCACAGACCTCACAGGTAAACCCTTCTTTCTCTAAATAAAGCCGAATCAATCGCGCAATTTCGGCTTCGTCTTCCACAATTAGAATTAACACCGGCGTCGATTGTCCCAGAATCTCTAACTTTGCATTACCCTTATGCCAGCTTTGGGCTACCCCCCTTTCCCCTGACTTGATATAGCATACTCAAAAGGCAAGCACGCGCTACAGGCTGTTCCGGCATTATTTTGGGACTTCTTTAGCCTACCCCTACCCAGTTCGCCATGGCCTCCTCTACTCCGTCTTCTGCGCAAACGCTACCCGATCTCGATCGGGCCTTTGCCGTCTACTTAGACGCCACCAACCTTTACCCAGGGCTGAACACCGTCTACAGTACAGCCCTGGGTGGGCGGATAGTCGTTCTGGCCAGCCACTCGGCCCCTGAAATTGACGACCCCCGAGCCCTACTGCAGGAACTGGAAACGGCATTTGTCGATTTGATGCCGTCGGTAGGCCTCCCCGACGAGGGCTGGGTTCATATTGATGCCATCCCGGTACGGGTCTGTTTGCAGCTCAAAGGGGCTGCTCAACCCTATGCCACCCACACCTTCACCTGGCGGGTAGAAGATGCTGCTAACGCCGTATTTCCCCCCGAACCGGCGCTAACCCCACAGCATGGCCATGGGCAAAATGGCCATAGTGGAAGCAACGAGCTCTCCCCTGAACGCCCAGCCATGGCATCGGCGGCATCCTTAGCGAATGGCTCTACCGCATCGGCCTCCGATCCGGACCAGGATTCCGCCTCCGATCGGTCCCATGAACAATTGACGCATGGGAAATTGACGCATGAAAAATTGACGCCGGAAGCCTGGAGCTTTGAAGCCGGGGCTGCCAATGACCATGAAGGATCCCTCCCTAACCCCAATGACCAGAATGGCGTGCCGCTGAGCGACCGGGCCATTGCCCTGCCAGACGCCACCGTTGAACCCCCTGACGACTGGGCCTGGCTGAAGGGAGGTTGGGCCTGGACCACAACCAAGCTCTATGCCCTGTCCCAATACTGGATTTACGGCCTGGCGGGATTTATTGTGATCAGCAGCGGGGTATTTGCCTATGCCCTCTCCCGACCCTGCGTAGTGGGGGGGTGCAGTCGCCTGGAGGATGCCGAAGCGTTTTATGCAGACGCTCAGCTACAGCTGACCGGCAGCCCTGACGAGGAAACCCTGAAAACGGCCCAGAGTGACCTGCAGGCCGCCATGGTGCTGCTGACGCCGATTCCCCACTGGTCGTCGTACTACGAAGCCTCCCAGGCGACTCTGCAGCAGGTGCAGACCGATATCACCGCCCTGAATGCTCTCATTCAAGCCAAAGCCAAAGCTCGGGAGGCGGTTAACCTGAGCCAGAACCCGCCCCACTCGGTAGAACACTGGGTCGATGTGCAGCTGCTGTGGCAGCAATCCATTGACCTGCTGGACACTATTTCCTCGGATAGCCCCACCGCAGACTACGCCCAACAAAAACTGGAAGAGTATCAGGCAAATCATAAGGCCATTGGTCGTCGAGTGGTGGCCGAGGAGGAAGCAGAAGCTAACTTTAGCACCGCCATTCAAACCGCCCAGCTGGCCCAACAGCGCCTGGATACCGCAGAGTCTCTAGCAGGTTGGCAACTGGCCGCAAAGGAATGGCAGGCCGCTATCAAAGGGCTGACGCTAATTCCCCAGGGCACCAGCGCCTATGGCGAGGCCCAGGAGTATCTGCAGGACTATCGGCAGAAGCTGGCCCAGGCTTCGGCCCAGGCCAACCTCGAAGAAGACAGTACCCGGTTTTATCAGCAGGCGGTACAGGCCACTCGGGAAGCTAAGGCCTACGAAGCCAGAAACCAGTGGACCCTGGCGGTAACCCAATGGCGGCGGGCGGTGGCCCGCGCCAACCAAATTTCACCGGAATCGACTCTGGGGTCTGAAGCCACCGTGCTGTTAGAAACCTATCAACCGGCCCTGACCAATGCCGAAAGTCGTCTGCGTACAGCGGTAGCTCTGCAGAAATTAACTCAAACGGTAGGTTCGGTCTGTGACGGCTCGGGCACCCCCTGCCAGGTAAACGAAAGCCCCAGCCAAATTCAGGTTACGCTATCGAGCCAGTATGCCGAACCCCTGCGTCAGGCCATTACCCCTCCGGCAGCGGATGGCACCTTTGCCTTTACCAACGAATTAACGCCATCGGTGCAGCAGCTGATTGAGGAAATTATGGCCGTCAGCCACCAGGTAGATCGCCAGGTGTCCATCTACGACTCCCACGGGGGGTTTGTAGCTCGCTATCGCCCCGACCTCGGAGGGTTCATCAAGAACTAGGCGGGGTCCCATGTCGTAATGGGTTAAGGGGCTTGGGGCCGAGACGGTGTGGCCAACAAGTGCCGTGGGGCATGAATGCCAACCTTTAGGTTCCCCGGATGGTCAGGTCATGACCACTGGCGGCATTTTTCCCGATACACTTGCAAAGGTGGTACCGCAAAACATTTATGTCCCTATCCCAGACCCCGCTTTACGACCTGTGCATGTCGATGAATGCCCGCATGACCGAGTTTGCCGGGTGGCACATGCCAGTGCAGTTTAGCGGCATTAAGCAAGAGCACCAGGCCGTGCGAGACCGGGCCGGGATGTTTGATATTTCCCACATGGGCAAGTTTTTGCTGCAGGGGCCAGGGGTAATCAAAGCGCTGCAAAAGCTAGTGCCTTCTAACCTCGACCGGCTCACTCCGGGGCAGGCTCAATATACAGTCTTGCTCAATCCCGAAGGGGGAATTATCGACGATTTAATTGTTTACTTACAGTCTCAAGAGTCTGGACAGCAGTCTGTAGTGGCTATTGTAAATGCCGCCACCACCGAGAAAGACCGCCTATGGATTGAGGGCCACCTTACCCCTGAAGCGGGAAATTTAGAGGATGTCTCCCGCGATCGCACCCTGATTTCTATCCAGGGACCGCAAGCCGTAGCCACATTACAGCAGTTCACCGAGGCTGACCTGGTCCAGGTGGGGCGCTTTGGCCATGTGGACACCACCGTGCTGGGGCAACCGGCATTCCTGGCCCGCACCGGCTACACCGGAGAAGACGGGTTTGAAATCATGACAGAACCGGCCACAGGCCAGCAGCTCTGGCAGGCCTTCATCGACCAGGGCGTTACCCCCTGCGGCCTGGGGGCCCGCGATACCCTGCGCCTGGAAGCCGCCATGGCCCTTTACGGTCAGGATATTGACGACACCACCACCCCGCTGGAAGCAGGGCTGGGCTGGCTGGTGCATCTGGATGAGAAGTCAGACTTCATCGGACGCGCAGGGCTGGAAGAGCAGAAGCAAAGTGGCCTCCCTCGCCGACTGGTGGGGCTCACCATGGCCGATCGCTACATTGCCCGCCACGGCTACGCGGTGGTGCAGAATGGACATTCGGTAGGTACCGTCACCAGCGGTACCCTGTCTCCCACGTTGAATATGCCCATTGCCCTCGCCTACGTGCCCCCAGACCTGGGTAAAGTCGGCCAGACCCTGCAGGTCGATATTCGCGGCAAAGAGCGGCAGGCTACAGTGGTTAAACGTCCTTTTTATAAAGCTTCTCAGTCATGAGCCAGGGCAGGGGAAAATTTCCCCACCGACACTATTGCATTGACATCGAACTTAAGTACCCTTTTATTTGATCTAGCGCCCCCAAAGCGCTCATAGCGTCAGCCAGTCATTCTCAACGGGTTAAACACTTACTGGGGATGGGGGGAGCGTCCGTTGAACAGACTATTACTTGGGGTGGATGTGAGGTTTTACCATGGCAGAATTTGAATATCCTGAAAATTTGAAATATCTCGACAGTCACGAGTATGCCCGCGCCGACGAAGACGAAAACGTTGTCACCGTGGGCATAACCGCCTTTGCCATTGACCAGCTTGGCGACATTGTGTTTCTGGAACTGCCCGACATCGGCGATACCGTAGAAAAGGGCGAAAAGTTCGGCACGGTTGAATCGGTGAAGGCCGTTGAAGACCTCAAGTCGCCCCTGGGGGGGGAAGTCATTGAGCGCAACGATGCCCTGATCGAATCCCCAGAAAATATGGGCGATGACCCCTACGGCGACGGTTGGCTGATTAAGGTTAAGCCCGACGACCTGGAGGATCTGGATGACGCCATGTCAGCGGAAGAATATAAAGATCAGGTCGCTGCCGGTTAGAGAAACTGCAATTTTTCTCTGATTGTTTCAGAATATGAATGCAAGTGGGGGCGGTCATTGAGACGCCCCGCGGTTGCCATGATTTAAAGTTTTACAGCGGAACGGGTATGACACAACCTCTTTCTCAGACCAGCACTTTCGACTCCTCCGCACCCTCAGCAGCGAGTTCTTCCTCTGTTGCCATGCCCAATTCCGCTCCGGCCCGAGTCCCCAGACCAGACGACTCCCAATCCCTCAGCCCGTTTGTCTCCCGCCATATCGGGCCGAGTGACCCGGCAACCGCCCACATGCTGAAGACCCTGGGTTACTCATCCCTGGCTGCCCTGGTGGAGGCTACCATTCCAGCCGGGATCAGGCTCCAACACGATCTCGACCTGCAGGACGGGCTCAGCGAGCACGATGCCCTGGCCCGGTTGCGGCAAATCGCAGACCAAAACCAGGTCTGGCGCTCCTACATCGGTCTTGGCTACGCCACCACCCTAACGCCCCCGGTGATTCAGCGGAACGTGCTGGAAAACCCCGGTTGGTACACCCAGTACACTCCCTACCAGCCCGAAATCGCCCAGGGGCGTCTGGAAGCTTTGCTGAACTTCCAGACCATGGTGACAGACCTCACCGCCATGGAAATTGCCAATGCCTCCCTGCTGGATGAAGGCACCGCCGCCGCCGAGGCCATGACCATGGCCTTTAACCTGTGCAAACGCAAGGGGGCCAGGGTCTTCTGGGTATCTGACGGATGCCACCCCCAGACCATTGAGGTGGTTAAAACCCGCGCCCTGCCCCTGGGCATTGAGGTGATGGTGGGGGATTACCGCACCGTGGACTTTGACCAGCCCATTTTTGGTGCCCTGCTGCAATACCCCGCCACCGATGGCACCATTCAGGACTATTCGGAGTTCGTCGCCGCTGCCCACAAGGCGGACGCTCTGGTGACCGTGGCAGCAGACCTGCTCAGCCTGACCCTGCTCAAGCCCCCCGGTGAACTGGGGGTAGATATTGTGGTGGGCAATACCCAGCGGTTTGGGGTTCCCCTGGGGTTCGGTGGCCCCCATGCGGCCTTCTTTGCCACCCGCAATGCCTTTGCCCGTAAGCTGCCGGGTCGCCTGGTGGGGGTTTCTAAAGACCGCTACGATAAACCCGCCCTGCGCCTGGCCCTGCAAACCCGAGAACAGCACATTCGGCGCGATGCGGCCACCAGCAACATCTGCACGGCCCAGGTGCTGCTGGCCATTATCGCCAGCATGTATGCCGTCTACCACGGACCCGACGGGCTGCGCCAGATTGCGACCCGCATCCATACCCTGACGGCAACCCTGGCTAAAGGGCTGGCCAAAGCCGGGTTTGCCCTGGGCGAAGCTCCCTACTTTGATACCCTGCAGGTCAAAACCGGAGACCAGACCGAGGCCATCCTGCAGCAAGCCGCGACAAAGCGAATCAACCTGCGCCGGGTGGATGCCGAAACCCTCGGCATTAGCCTGGACGAGACCACTACAACAGCGGACGTACAGGATCTGTGGGAAGTTTTGGCCGGGCCTGAAACGGCAGCATCCCTGGTTTCCCTGCTGCAAGCGCCCATGGAACTCCCCGATTGGCCCCAAGGTTTGCGGCGGCAGTCGGCCTACTTGACCCATCCCGTGTTTAACCGCTACCACTCTGAAACAGAGATGCTGCGGTACCTCTACCGCCTACAAGGGAAAGATCTGTCCCTGGCAACGGCCATGATTCCCCTGGGCTCCTGCACTATGAAGCTCAACGCTACGGCAGAGATGGTGCCCATCACCTGGCCGGAATTTGGACAAATTCATCCCTTCGCCCCGGCAGAACAAACCCGGGGCTACCGCCAGATGTTTGCTGAACTGGAAGCCTGGCTGGCAGAAATTACCGGCTTTGACGGCATCTCTCTGCAGCCCAACGCCGGGTCCCAGGGGGAATATGCCGGTCTGCTGGTGATTCGGGAATACCACCAGCAGCGGGGGGACTACCACCGCAATATTTGCCTGATTCCCCAATCGGCCCACGGTACCAACCCCGCCAGCGCAGTTATGGCCGGCATGAAGGTGGTCGCCGTTAAGTGCGACGACGACGGCAATATCGATGTGGCAGACCTGCAGGCCAAGGCCGAAAAACATCGGGAAAATCTGGCGGCGCTGATGGTTACCTATCCCTCTACCCATGGGGTCTTTGAAACGGCCATTACCACCATTTGCGACATCATCCACGCCCATGGCGGTCAGGTGTATATGGATGGGGCCAATATGAATGCCCAGGTGGGGTTGTGTCGCCCGGCAGACTTTGGGGCCGATGTGTGCCATCTCAACCTCCACAAAACCTTCTGTATTCCCCACGGTGGCGGTGGTCCGGGGGTTGGCCCCATTGGGGTGAAAGCTCACCTGCAGCCCCACCTGCCCGGCCATTGCCTGACCTCCGGTGTCGGCGGCGATCAGGCCATCGGCACCATTACTTCGGCTCCCTGGGGCAGTGCCAGCATCCTGCCCATTTCCTGGATGTACATCGCCATGATGGGGCGTCGAGGCCTGAAGCGGGCAACGGAAATAGCTATCCTTAATGCCAACTACATCGCCAGGCGTTTGGCAGGGCACTACGACATTCTCTACACCGGGCTGAACGGTTTGGTAGCCCACGAGTGCATTATTGATGTGCGTCCTTTCAAGAAAACGGCGGATATTTCGGTGGAGGATGTGGCCAAGCGCCTGATCGACTATGGCTTCCATCCCCCCACCATGTCGTGGCCGGTGGCGGGCACCATTATGGTAGAACCCACTGAAAGCGAATCCCAGGCCGAGCTAGATCGCTTCTGCGATGCCATGATCGCCATTCGCGAAGAAATTCGCGCCATTGAGACGAAGCAGGTGGATGCAGAGAACAATCTGCTGAAAAATGCCCCCCATACTGCCGAAGACCTGGTCAGCGAGTGGAACCGCCCCTACTCCCGCGAGCAGGCGGTCTTTCCTACAGACTGGACCCGCGACGCTAAGTTCTGGCCAGCGGTGAACCGCATTGACCAGGCCTATGGCGATCGCAATCTGGTCTGCTCCTGTGTCGGTATGGAGGCTTACAGTTAGCACAAATAATCTGGGTGTCCTTTATGCTGGAAGGGTGAGGAGTGCATTCTGACATGATGCGCTGAGCGAGTATCGTACTGGCTACGAACCGCCTGCCCTGCATTGGTGAACGGCAGAGGGCTCCAGTGAAGATTTGGACATTGTTATGGATGGCGCTACTTGCCCTGGGCCTGTCGGTCGTGCTGTGGGTGATGGTGCGGTTCGCCCTGATTAGCGACAGGACCCGCGATGACATTCATGGGGAGGAGCGGTAGGTTATACCGTTGATTCAAGTCGCAGTTATTCGTGGAGGCAAGGAGCGGCAGGGGGGCGAGATGCTGGATCACGGGTGCGGTCTCAACTGCGCCATAAAAAATCCATCCATGTAGTGGCGGTGGGGCCAGACCCTGACCCAGCCCTGGGGAGCAATATCGACTGGGGCTGTCCAGTCGGCAGGGGGAACCATCGACCACTGCTGGTGGCTCTGCAGAAAGGCTTGTATAACCTCCTCATTTTCTGCCGGATGCAGGGTACAGGTGGCGTAGACCAGGGAACCCGTCGGTTTGACGCACCGGGCCGCTTCCGTCAGCAGCTCTTGCTGCAATTGAGCCAGTTCTACAATGGTTTCGGGAGATTGCCGCCAGCGGGCATCGGCATGGCGGTGCAGGGTGCCCAGTCCAGAGCAGGGAGCATCCACCAGCACCCGGTCGGCCTGCCCGTGAAATTGGGACAGATCACGACTATCGCCAGTGTGGATCTGCAGGCTGGAAAGCCCAAGACGCTGAGCGTTAGCGCGCACTTTGTTGAGGCGAGAGGAGGTGCGATCGCAGGCCCAAACTGTTCCCTCATCCCCCATCAGTTCTGCGATCTGAGTGGCCTTTCCCCCCGGAGCCGCGCATATGTCCAGCACCAGGTCTCCGGGCTGGGGATTGAGCAGCTGACCCACCAACTGGGCGCTGGCATCCTGCACGCTCCACCAGCCCTGGTCATAGCCAGGCAGTTGAGTGACGGCTCCCTCATGGTGAATAAGGCGCAGACCGTAGGGCACACCGGGAATAGGCTGAGTTTTGATACCGCCCGAGTCAAACGCTGCCTGTACTTCTGCCATCGACGTCCGCCGGGGATTCACCCGCAAATCAATGGAGGGAGGCTGGTTGAACCACTGACACAGTTGCTCAGCTTCCTCTAGACCAACTTGTTGCCTCCACAGGTCCACAATCCAGTCGGGGTAGCTGTAGCGGATGCCTAGATGAGTCACCGGATCGGGGATCTGGGGCAGAGGCTCCTCTCCCGCTTCTACCTGGCGCAGATACTGGCGCAGCAGACCATTGACCACGCCGGATAGTCGCCCCAGCTGGTTTTCTTTGGCTAATTCAACGCTGGTATTGACCGCTGCCGAGGCAGGTATCCGCTCCAGGCTGCGCAACTGGTACAGCCCCAGGCGCAGCAGCAGCAGCAGTTTGGGGGGCTGTTTGTCATTCGGGCGAGAACTCAACTGTTCGATCAGGGCATCTAGAGTACGCTGCTGCCGCACGGTGCCGTACACCAGCTCAGTTACCAATCCCCGGTCTTGCTCCGAAAGGTTCGTCCGCGATAAGCCCCGATGCAGGGCAACATCAGCATAGGCCCCCCCCTGCACCGCCTGCAGAACGTTAAAGGCAACCTGGCGAGCAGGGATAGTTTCGACAGTACCTTTGGAATGGGACATAGACACAGAGAAACAAAAACTCGGGGGCTATCGGTTCATAGCCACCCGAGCCAGTTAAAACATTGGAAAATTACTTTTTCTTACTCTTGCCGCGTTTGGTGGCCTGCTGGTCTCGCTTACGGCGGCGACGGTCGCGCCAGTCAACTGCCGTCAGGTAAACCACGCCACCGGTGACGACCACCATAAGCACCAGGGCGAGGGTGCCTAAAATGCTGATTGCTTGGGTTTCAAACGTAGCTTCCATGACAGGTTCTTAGACTTAACAGGTGCTTAGAATCCGTTGCGACCCCATACCACCATCGATAAAGAGAAGGTGAATACCACCAGCAGAGAAACCCAACCGAAGGTCAAAATATCCATAGATCTTTCAATCACCGATAAAACAACACAGCCTTATTTATCATACGGTAAAGCCTAAAGCATCGGTACATTGTGACCGGATCTCAGGTTGGCCAGATCCCAGGGCCAGATCCCAGGGTTCTCCGGTCGATTCCCTTTAATCTCTGGTCAACCCTGGGGTAGAACCCTGGGATCTGCTCCAGCATTCCATCCCTTTGCCCTTTGCCCAAGAGGAATTCCCACCCGTGACTGCCTGGTTACCCAAGTCAGACCCAGACCGCATCGAGTCCCTGAAAGCCGCTGTCGTAACCGGCGCAGCAGCGGGTTTGGCCGCAACCGTGATTTTTGGGCTTCGCCGCAGCATTGCCCTGGGGGTTCAGGCAGGGTTGAGTTCCGTTCTCACCGGCCTGGGTGGCGAGGCGTTCTGGGTGGGGGTTGCGATCGCAACCCTCTCCGGCAGCCTGTTCGGCATTACCTACCGCTACGCCATCCGCCAGGACGATAACCCTCAAATTAAGCTGGGTGTGATCTTCGCCTTTGCCCTGGTGCGGGGTCTGGCTCTGGTGAATGTGGCGGCGGCCCTCAGCCTGCGCGGCTGGCCGTTTCTGGCGGGCATTTTGGAAAGCCTGGTGATATTTGCAACGGCAGGGGCAACGCTGGAGCTGGCGTTTCGGCTGCAGTGGGTGGCAAAAGTGAGCAAACAGGTACCTTAAGGAGAATTCTTGAACAGCAAATACCTCGGTTTTGCCGGCCTCAAGTCGGCGCTGGACTGCTTTGTGGTTTTCTACCGGAGTGCCACATTCTTCGCAGACTAGGTCGATGACTCGATGGTCTTCAGCCGCTCTCGATGCTGTTGCAGCACCAGATCTTCCAGGAAAGAATGGTCCTGGTTCTCCCCGAGTTTGTGTCGAGTAAAATAAAGGGAAAGCGCTCAGGAGGCCACGGTTATGGCCAAGCAACGACGGAAGCATGGTTTGTCGTTTGACGGCATTGCCGATGTACTGGGGCGCTCGGAGATGCACTGGTATCGGCTCTGTCAGTCCTTAGGACGAGCGTCCATTGTGGGGACAACCGTGAAAACGGAAGCGGCGCTCCCCCCCATCTAGTGGCAGACGAGAAGCACTGTGACTGGAGTGGGAACCGGGCTTATCTGGCGGTGACGGCCGCGCCAGGCTGTATTTTGGGAGCCAGTCTCAGTACCAGTGCCGGTCAAGACGGGCTGACGAACGCTTATGGTGTGTTTCAGCAGGAAGCGGTCCATCATGCCCCCGACTATACTCCCGAGACCGTCACCACCGATGGGTGGGACGCCACCCGGGCGGCCTGGGAATCGTTGTTCCCTGGCATTGTTTGGATTCTCTGCTTTCTCCATGAGGTGATTAAAATCCGGGACGGGTGTCGCTCTAAACCTGACCTCCGACACCGCCTCCTCGATAAACTCTGGCACCTGTACCGGGCCTCCAGCAAGCGACACTTTGCCCAACGCTTGCGACGACTGCTGGAGTGGGTGAACCAACGCACCTTACCCAAAGCCATCGATGGGCGATTGCGACGACTCAAAGACAAATCCCTGTTCTTCCAACGTGCCTTTGACTTCCCCGAGGCCTATCGCACCAGTAATGAAGTCGACCGTCCCATGAACTATCTCGACCGCACCTTGTATGCCATGCAGGATTTTCACGGGAAATGGGGCTCCGCAGAGCAATCCAGTCGGTCGATGGCGTTCCTGTGGAACTTCCACCCGTTCTGTCGCAAGACCCAGAAAGCTACAGGATGTCTCTGGCCCTTTGAACACCTCAACGGCTTCCGCTATCACGATAACTGGGTGCGCAATCTGCTGATTGCCTCATCGTTGAAGGGCAGAAGACCGTTGCCCAAGGAGGCCGACACAAAATAAGTTGGAACTAGGATGGTTCTCTCGTAGGGTGGCCAGTTCTTGTTTGGTTTGCTCCAGGCGGGTTTTAACGAACTCCAGCTCTTTTGGGAACTGGTCGGCGGCGATGATGGGTTTGCGATCGCCATTCCACAAATAATCCAGCATCTTCTGCGGGGCATCTCGCTGGGCCACCAGCTTGAGGTAGCGCTGATTCAGCTTTTCGTCGTTAAGCAGGTTGAGCTTATCCAGCAAAAACTTGGTGGTCAGCCCCTGCACCAGCAGGGTGAACAGCACAACCCCAGCAGAAAACTGAGAATCGACGGAGTTGAGTAGATTTTCCATCTTCCTAAGCTTCAGAAGCCTGGACCAGAGCTTGATTGCTCAAGCCTTCGAAGGTCCACAGTAGAAGAATATATAACACCGTGCTAAACGCCACAGCCAGCCAGCAGCGGTGAGCCACCTGGGGTCTTTGATCCATCGCCCAACCGCCTAAAAAGGGACCGGCAAAATAGCCAATGGTCCAACATTGAGCTGAGCTGGTATCGCAGGCGACCCGCGGCTTGCACCAAAACCTGGGGGTTCGACAACCGCAGGGCAGAGGAAAGATTCATCAACGCATCACTGGAGGGCAGAGCAAATCTATCGAGAGCTACTCTCGAAGATCATTCGGCATCCTAATAGAGTGTTACATCTCCCGAAAAAGGGCACTGTCCTCCCCGTGACAAATCCCGGTTGAGGGGATATCCCACTGTTGCAAGTTGACCCTCATCTCCTAGCCCCTTCTCCCCGATGGAGAAGGGGAACCAGAATTTCAAAGTCCCTCTCCCCTCAGGAGAGGGATTTAGGTGAAGGCTACACAACTGGGATGCACTCCCGGCTGATAACCCCTCAGCTAGCCTACAAATACTCTTTGCCCAGATATTTCTGCAGGACCTCTGGCACCCGCACGGCCCCGTTAGCTTCTTGATAGTTTTCGAGAATGGCAGCCATGGTGCGACCTACCGCCAGCCCAGACCCATTCAGGGTGTGGAGGTACTGGGTGCCTTTTTTGCCAGCTTCCTTGAAGCGCACATTGGCCCGTCTGGCCTGAAAGTCCACACAGTTGGAGCAGCTTGAAATTTCGCGATAGGTGTCGGAAGAGGGCATCCACACCTCCAGGTCGTAGGTTTTGCAGCTGGAAAAGCCCAGGTCGCCGGTACACAGTTCAATCACGCGATAGGGCAGTTGCAGCTGCTGCAAAATATCCTCTGCATCGCGGACCAGGGCTTCCAGTTCGTCAAAGGAGGTATCGGGATGCACGAACTTGTACATTTCCACTTTGTTGAACTGGTGCAGGCGAATCAGCCCCCGAGTGTCTTTGCCGTAGCTGCCGGCCTCCCGCCGAAAGCAGGGGGTGTAGGCGCAGTAGTGAATGGGCAGTTGATCGGCATTGAGAATGTCATCCCGATGCAGATTGGTGAGGGGCACTTCTGCGGTGGGGGTCAGCCATAAATCATCATTACGGCACTGGAAGCTTTCTTCGGCGAACTTGGGCAACTGTCCCGAGGCCGTCAGGGCGTCAGAATTGATCAGGTAAGGGGGCATGACTTCGGTATACCCGGCCTGGATATGGCGGTCGAGCATGAAGGAAATCAAGGCCCGCTCCAGGGCAGCACCGACCCCCATCAAAGCTACAAACCGACTCTGGGCAATTTTTTGGGTGGCACGCTCGAAGTCAAGCATCCCCATGGTCTCCCCAATTTCCCAGTGGGGTTTAACTGAATGCTTGGGCAGGTACTCATCGCCCCAGCGGCGTACTTCAACGTTGTCAGTTTCGTCGGCTCCTTCGGGGGTGGTGGGGCTGGGCAGGTTGGGCAAATTCAGGAGAATATCCTCTATTTCAGCCTTCAGCTCCCGCTCTTTGGGTTCTAGCTCCTGAATCTGAGCCTTAATCTGATTACCTTCTTCCTTAAGGGCAGCGACTTCAGAACCTTTGGGGTCGGCACCGGACTTGATTGCCTGGCCGACTTTCTTACCGATTTCATTACTACGGGCCTGCAGTTCAGAGCGCTCGGTGCCGAGCTTGCGCTGCTGTTGATCGAGTTCTTGCAAGCGGTTGAGGTCGTAATCTCCCCGCCTGGCTAGCGCCGCCTGCACATCGGTTGGATTTTCGCGAATTTGCTTGAGATCCAGCACAGCAGTCCCCTGTAGTTTTGCCTTGAAGTTCTTTGCCAATAAATCAGCATACAGCGTTTTTGAAGCGAGTGAGTCCTATGGATGGACTCATAAACCTTGATTTCAGCGGTGCGCCTGAGCCTCATTGAGCAGGGCAACTCTGTCTTAATTAAACCAACAACAAAATCCCCCGGGGTAGGACCGTTTAACCTGCGGGGGAATTATCGCTCAATCGTGAGTCAGTGGAGGTTGTAAACCTGGGCCAAGTCCAGAAGTGAAATTTTGCCTTAAAGCAAACTCAAGATTTCGAGATGGACTTGGTATGGATGCCTTACATCACCTGTTCAACTTCAGCAATTTCTGGAATGAATTCCCGCAGACGACGCTCAATGCCCATGCGTAGGGTCATGGCAGAACTGGGGCAAGAACCGCAGGCTCCCTGCAGGCGTAGCTTTACCACAGGACCATCAATTTCAACTAGCTCAACGTTGCCGCCGTCTGCCAGCAGGTAGGGGCGCAGTTCGTCGAGCACCTGCTCCACATTATCGTTAGTCAGTGCAAGGGTAGACATAGGTATCCTCAGGTACTAAACATCAGCTATTCCCATTTTAGGGATTTTGGCCGTTAGCACCATGGGTTTGTAAGGTTTGCCAATTGAGTTTCTAAATGGCTGTTGCCGCCCAACTCAATGGGCCGATCAGGCGCAGGGCGTGCTAAGGCTCGCTGTCAGGTTGGCGAAATGGCCTAGAACCTTGAGGAGGACCGCACCGCACTCTCAGTACGGCTGTATGGTTTTGACCAGGATGTGGTCATTGGGGTCTGCAATCGCCCCTTCATCGACAGGTCAATGGCATGCCACCATAGAGAATCCCAGCATTGTTGGCATATCTGGCTCTGTTTGGCAGCCCTGGCTCCGCACCGGCATTTTGGCTTGGCTGTGAAACTCATCTGTTGCTCCTACTACCTTTTCCTGACACGCTATGTAGTGTGTTTTATGTAGTGTGTTTTGTGGTAAATCGAATGCACCGAGATAGTAATCAGCCTGAGAGGTGAAATTTCTGAAAATGCTTTCGTCCAGTTTTTCCTCTTTACCCACCTTAGTCAGCTACTGTTTACCCACCTCTTGTTGATGAGGACCAAGATCCTGATTTTGTCTTTCCTACCCCTCCGATTTCAGAAAGAACTGAATTTCAAAGTCCCTCAGGCTTCAAAGCCTCTCAGAATTGAAAAAATTTGGGAGCCTTATTCAAATAAAAGCCGCTATGGCAATAATTTGCATCTATCGTGGGTTAAATGTTGTATACCGACCTGAATGCATCAATCGGTATTGGTATGCCCCAGGGCATAAATTAAGGCCGACAACAGGGATGGGGGTTATGCCTTAGGATAGGAATCACTTTCACGGGAGGCTAGTACCAGCTGGCAGCAATAAGGCAACCATTGCTGAGGGTGCCAGATACCGGGTATCAGGTTTCAGGAATCGTTGGCCGACTTACGCCGTAGAGTACTAGTGCATCACACGGTTAGCTTCGCAACATCGTTTCGCAACATCAAAGATGCTCGGAGTGTTGGGTTCCGCTGGTGCTCCCCTCAACCTACGTTGCTGTAGTTAGATGAAACTGTCGTGATGCAAAAGTCTATCGCCGGGGCGTTATAGTGTGCGATTGCCCTGCAACACCATTGCATCGAGGGAGGATGGTGTGCGATCGCCCTGCAACACCATTGCAGAGGGAGGTGATGGTGTGCGATCGCTCTACAATGCTTGTGCATCCGGCTGCAATGCCCTGCGCTCAGGGGGCCATGCTACCCAATCCGAGTTCGGGATAAATTGAATACTGCCAGGAACTCGCTGCAACGTCCCCTCTTGGGAGGGGTAGGGGTGGGTTAATCGACGTTACCCAGGGCGAATGGAAAAGTAGCTTTTTGGTGCTAATTCCCTGACGGAAGCTGCAGCTCTATGCCGACTTTGTGACCCAGTTCGATGACTTCATCAGCAAAGTTATTTGCGGCTGTAACTGTATTTGAGATCATTGAAGCGGCAGTTACTAAGGCCATCAAACGCTTTTTAAGTTTCGGCAAGTTGCGCTGGTTTTCCGGCTTTTGAACTTCTTCCTCGACATCGTCAATATCGATGATGAAATCTTCCTGAGCTTCGGTCGGAAACTGGGCCACAGCCTGGCGCATTGCCGTGATGATTTGCAACAACTCGGCAGTGCTGGCACCGCTGGTTTGGGAAAAGTTGGAGGCAGAAATTTGAGCATTTTCCCTTGCTTCACTCACCAGGTTGCCGATGTTGGCTCCCTGATTGTTATTCGTGGTCTGGTTGCCGACTTTGTTGCCAATAACTTTGTCGCCAGCGACATTGTCGCCGTTGCCGTACTGGTGAATGGTGTTGCTCATGGTTTCAGCAGAGGTAAGAGGATCTTCGGGAGAGGTGTGGAGCTTTAGCAGTTGACTGGTGTGTAGCGGCAGCATGGCGTAGGTCTGGCCCTCGTCGTCGCTGAAGTCTACTTCGAACACATCTGGGGCCAGGGGTTCAACCAGGGTACCGACTTGTCCAGCTGAGAGGTGATGCTGGGGCAGATCTTCTTTGAGAGCAACGATATCCAGTAATTGGAATTGAGTAAGGGCGCTAACCATGGAAGTTACTTCGGCATCCTGATTGGTTAATCCTAAGACTGCATATTCTTGCAATGCGGCTGGGTGAAACTCATACTTCATGGCTCCATGAGCTGTCGAACTTGGGCCAGGGCAATTTCTTTAGGGATGGCTTGAACTGCGCCACTTTCAATTTCGGCAAGGCGTTTTTGAGCTGTCTGGATGCCCTCCCGCAACATATCCTGATCCATTGGCCCTGCCATGCTCTCTACAAGCTTTTCAATCAGAATGGTTTTGTCAGCATCGGGGAAGGCCGTGGCTTCGGTAATGAGTTGTGCCAGGGTTAGCATGGGCTTGGCTGCCTGTAAGAAACTGCTCTGATGCTAGCATCTGGTGCTGTGGGCAATTCCCCGGTCTCGATGTGCTGCAGTAGCTCAGTCGTAGGATGATCTACGGTCTAAAGTGTTCATTAGCTAAACTTGGGTAGTATACCTTCCCTCAACCATAGAGGTAGAACAGTCGATGTCTTCAACTCATGAAGCGCTCAATGCCGTTATTCAGGAGGTAGAGCAAACCCCTCCTGAATATTTACCCAACCTGTTACAGATTGTTCGGCTCTTTCGCCAGAGTGTGACCCTCCCCAGCGCCGAAGATAGCTTTCGCCAGGGGTGGCATGAAGCCATGACCGGGCAAACCATCCCCCTTGCCGAACTTTGGGATGGCATTGATGCCGAATGAGCCTCCTCCGCCTGTAAGTCTTGAGGTTTCTTCGGAATTTAAGCGTAATCTGCGGGTTTTAGCTAAACGTTATCGCAGTATACGGTCAGATTTAGAGCCTGTATTAGCTCAATTACAAGCTGGCGAGTGCCCCGGTGACCAGATTGCAGGCATTGACGCCCACCCTACGACTGCTCTGATGCTAGCATCTGGTGCTGTGGGCAATTCCCCGGTCTCAATAAAGGCTGAATCGCCGCTGGGAAGCTTCATGGTTGGTGGAATTTATCGCCTTGTACCTGGTCGCCTGCAAAGTTGTCACCTGTACCGTGCTGATGGGTGGGGCTATTGGTCTGATTAATATTGACGCTAGACCTGTTGGGGAATAAGAAAATATCTGAGAAGATAAGGACGATGTGTACTGACTAGGGCCGTGCTCAACATCGACCGTGTGCTTCGCCAAGATCGCTTGCTCCGGGCGTTAACGGGTTTG
>Ga0081520_100126_pt1 | contig 56490 bp, 42 predicted proteins | sample HotLakmasection1_FD_70988 | JGI IMG/M metagenome (GOLD analysis project Ga0081520, IMG submission 70988) | Hypersaline microbial mat communities from Hot Lake, Washington, USA - Section #1 (SPADES assembly) (version 2) | ecosystem: Environmental > Aquatic > Non-marine Saline and Alkaline >... | reverse complement strand
GGTAAAGGTCGTCAGCATGATTTCAAGCTGTTTCAAAGCTCTGGTCTTCACTTCCATCCCGACACCCGGAGTTTGCAAGACAAGGGATATCAAGGGATTCAACACCTGCATCGCAACAGTGAGCTGCCGAAAAAGAAACCGAAAGGGGGCGTGTTGAGTCCGGAAGACAAAGCCTACAACCGAGCTTTAGCCAAAGAACGGATTGGCATTGAACACGTCAATCGTCGGTTGAAGACGTTTCGGATCTTGTCCGAGCGCTATCGCAACCGCCGCCGCCGCTTTGGCTTACGCTGCAATCTGATTGCTGCCCTTTATAACCTGGAATATGCTCAGACCGCTTAATCCAAGCAATTCAATTTAATATGCAAGAGGTCTAGTTATTGGCTGTTTTAGAGGCTGATTATCAAACCCGCCCGTACAGAGATATGCCTTTATAGGGAAATTAACAGGTCGAGATGCCGTAGGGGCGGGTTTAGCAGGGTTATTGGCTATTCTCAGAGGCTGATTATCAAACCCGCCCGTACAGGGATATGCCTCTATAAGGAAATTAACAGGTCGAGGTGGCGTAGGGGCGGGTTTAGCAGGGTTATTGGCTATTCTCAGAGGCTGATTATCAAACCCGCCCGTACAGAGATAGCCTCTATAAGGAAATTAACAGGTCGAGATGCCGTAGGGGCGGGTTTAGCAGAGTTATTGGCTGTTTTAGAGGCTGATTATCAAACCCGCCCGTACAGAGATGTGCCCCTACAGAAAATCGCCCATACAGAGGTTATTGTTGGGCGATCGCCAGCGCCTTTTCCAACCGAGATGTATCCTGTTGCCGCTGGTGCAACATTAGCCAGGACTGCACCAGGTCGGGTCCCTGGAGCGCCCCGGTGAGAGATGCCCGGAGGGTTTTCATCACCAGACCCTTTTTCAAGCCCTTGCCTTTGACCACCTGTTGGATCAGATTTTTGGCGTCGTCCTCGGTGTTCAGCTCTGCCGACTCCAGTTGGGTGAGCACTTCCTGGATGGCGATCGCCACACCATCTTGCTGCAAATGCTGGGTGGCATCCTCAGCAAACGCGATCTCCGACTCGAACAGGTAGCGGGTCATAGGGGGCGCTTCATCCAGCCGTGAAAGGCTAGGACCGATCACCGCTGCCATTTGTTCCAGCCAGGGGCGATCGCCCTCCGCATCGAAGGTATAACCTGCCTTCTGCCAGTAGGGGATGAGCGCATCGGTGAGTTTATCCACGGGCATATCGTGGAGATATTGGCTGTTGATCCAGTTCAACTTATCCCAGTCGAACTTTGCGCCCGCTTTGTTGACCCGCTCAAAGCCAAATTTTTCTGCCGCTTCCGTCAGGCTGAAGATTTCGGTCATGGGTTCTGGGGGCGACCAACCAAGCAAGGTCATGTAGTTGGCGATCGCCTCTGCGGTGTAGCCCATATCGCGAAAGTCGGAGATGGAGGTGACGCCGTCCCGCTTCGACAATTTTGCACCCTGCTGGTTCAAAATCAGCGGAGTATGCCCAAATTTCGGCACGTTGGCACCCAAAGCTTCGTACAGCAAAATCTGCTTCGGCGTATTGCCGATATGGTCTTCCCCACGGATTACATGGGAAATGTTCATATCAATGTCATCAACCACTACCACAAAGTTGTAGAGGGGTTGCCCAATGTCGTTGGGATCGGCGGCGCGGGCAATCACCATGTCGCCCCCCAGGTCGCGCCCTTTCCAGGACACCGGACCCCGCACCAGGTCGTTCCAGGTAATCTCGCGCTGCGGGTCAATCTTGAAGCGAATCACCGCCTGCCGTCCCTCGGCAATGTATGCCGCTTCCTGTTCGGGGGTCAGGTTGCGGTGGCGGTTGTCGTAGCGGGGCGCTTCATTGCGGGCTTTCTGCGCTTCTCGCATGGCGTCCAGTTCTTCCGGCGTGTCGTAGGCGCGATAGGCTAGCCCCTTGTCCAGCAAGGTCTGAATCGGCTTCCGATACAGATCCAACCGCTCGGACTGGTAGAACGGACCTTCGTCCCATTCCAGCCCCAGCCAGCGCAGCCCATCCATGATGTTCTCGGTATATTCGGGGCGTGATCGCTCCAAATCCGTATCCTCAATCCGCAGGACGAAGGTGCCGCCCTGGTGACGGGCAAACAGCCAGTTGAAGACCGCTGTACGGGCGGTGCCAATATGCAACAACCCGGTGGGGCTGGGCGCAATGCGAACGCGAACAGACATAGGAGTTAAGGACGCTGAAAATTAACAGTAAATAAAAAGGAACGTGCTGCAGGCATCAATGAACCGTGCTGGCGCGAACCCTTGCCATTGTAGCGGGGAGGGGGGACGGGCGGGGAGGGGGGTGGAGCGTTTGTGCGTTGGAGCGTTGGGGAGATGTAGGGGCGGGTTTAGCGAAATGTATTGTTGCGGTAAAGGGTTTTTCAAGAAACCCGCCCGCACAGGGTACAGGGTTTTGGTAGGGGCGGGTTTAGCGAAATGTATTGCTGCGGTAAAGGGTTTTTCAAGAAACCCGCCCGCACAGGGTACAAGGTTTTGGTAGGGGCGGGGTTGGCGAAATGTATTGCTGCGGTAAAAGGTTTTTCAAGAAACCCGCCCGCACAGGGTACAAGGTTTTGGTAGGGGCGGGTTTAGCGAAATGTATTGCTGCGGTAAAGGGTTTTTCAAGAAACCCGCCCGCACAGGTTGCGGAATTATTGAATCCACAATCTTAAAGGTAGATGAGGGAGCGGATCGATTTTGGGGTTTCTCGTTTATGCTTCAAGATGTGTAGCAGAAGTGACTTTGACTCCTCTCATCGCCTATGTCTCTCTTCTCTTCTTCTCAATTGGATGTGGATCAATTGGTGGCAAAACAGACGGATGCGGAACGGCGGCATACGTTGGCGGTGGATATTGGGGGGAGTGGAATTAAGGTGATGGTGTTGGATGAGGCAGGGTTGCCTTTGACGAAGCGCGATCGCCTCGACACGCCTAATCCCGCTACCCCCAGCGCCATCCTGCCCCTGATCCGCAAACTGGCGGAAGGAAAGGTGTTCGATCGGGCTTCCGTGGGTTTCCCTGGAGTTGTGCATCAGGGGCGAACGATGACGGCGGTGAACCTGCACCCGGAGTGGGTGGGGTTTGACCTGCGGCAGGTTTTGGAAGAACAGTTTTCGACTCCCGTTCGGGTCGCCAATGATGCCGACATCCAGGGATTTGGTGCAATCCAGGGATTTGGGGTGGAACTGGTGGTGACGCTGGGGACAGGCTTTGGCTCTGCTTTATTTGTGGATGGGGTGCTGGTGCCCAACCTGGAATTGGGGCATCATCCCTTCCGCAAGGGCGAAACCTATGAGGATCAACTGGGGCGGGCAGCGTTGGAGGCAGTGGGCAAAGATAAGTGGAATCGAAGGTTGGAGCGGGCGATCGCCAAACTCGATCGCGTCTTCAATTACACCACCCTTTACCTGGGCGGCGGCAATGCCAAAGAAATCACCATTGATCTCCCAGAGAATGTCCAAACGGTTCGCAATGTTGCCGGATTGCTGGGTGGAATCGCCCTCTGGAAATGAGTCTAAATCTGGTACGCTCCTTTACAGCTAAGAAAGAACCATTGGGAAAGCAGGGGCGGCGACGCCGCCCCTGCTTTCCCAATGGTTCTTTCATTGCTTGGAGTAGCTTTAAAGACTCGCCGCCTCAAAGGTATTGCACTGATTCACATCGCCAGTTTGCATTCCCTGCTTGAGCCACCGTACCCGCTGTGCTGATGTGCCGTGGGTGAAGGATTCGGGCACGATGTAGCCCTGTGCCTGCCGTTGGAGGCGATCGTCCCCGATACTCGCGGCGGCATTTAGCGCCTCCTCTACATCCCCCTCTTCCAGGTAGGACTGGACATTGTGCGCCCATACGCCTGCAAAGCAGTCGGCTTGCAGTTCCAGCATGACGGAAAGCTGATTTGCCTGGGTGCGGTTTACCCGCTGCTGAAGCGCTCGCACCTGGTCAGAAATACCCAGCAAATTCTGCACATGATGCCCGACCTCATGGGCAATCACATAGGCCTGGGCAAAATCTCCGGCTGCCCCCAGGCGATACTGCAAATCGTCATAGAAGCTCAAATCAATATAGACCTGCTGATCTAGAGGGCAGTAAAAGGGACCGACAGAGGCACCTGCCCGTCCGCAGGCAGAATCAACCGCCCCCGAAAATATCACCAGCGTCGGTTCCATATAGCGCCCACCCTGCTCCTGAAACAGGGTGCCCCACACATCTTCCGTTGTCCCCAGTACGGCAGAGACAAAATCGACTTGCTCGTCCTGGGCGGCAGCAACATCGGTGGGGATAGGAGCCGTATAGTCAGGACTAGAACCCAGCAAGATTGAGGGATCGCCGCCGAGTAGCATCACAACCAGGGCAAGAAGGACGACACCCAACCCACCTCCGGCAGCCGGACGGGAAAAGCCGCCCCCGCCTCCGCGCACTTCTACATTTTGGCTCCGTCGCCCAAGTTGCCATCGCATTTGGCAATCTCCTCAATACACTTAATGCAGAGATTTTATGGTAAACAGGCAATATACGGAAGTTTTGGAGATTGCAGGTGGAGTACTCCAATAAGCAAAACCTTCTAAAACCCTTGATTTTGCGTGCGCTCCGCCCAGGCAAAATCAAGGGTTTTATTTTATTTTCAATCCTTAAGGACTTGCAAGAAAATAAAATCCCAATTTTTGAGAGAGAAGGCTGGCAAAGCCAGCCTTCTCTCTCAAAAATTGGGATTTTATTAATCCGCAGATCCCTTAGCGCTTAGAAGAATGGCAAGTATGTTGCCTGCGTAGCAAGCGAACCCTCAGGAATTGTCGGCGGGGTGGGCGATCGCCTGGGGACGTTGAGCATAATATTTGACGATTTCCAGGCAGTTGCGAGGTCTGCCATCAAGCTGGGAGCGCCCATAACTCAGGCGATCGGCGACTTTTTTCATTAACTTCAAGCCGCGACCGCCTTCCGCGTCACGATCCATTTCTTGAGTGAGCGTTTCCAGCACCTCACCCAGATCATTCTGCGGTCCACAATCCCAAATCCGAATTTCCATGTAGTCTTCCTGCAACGCCACCTCAATATCAATGGGAGTGCTGGCAGGTTTTCCCTTGTGGGCATGGCGAACCGCATTAGTAAACCCTTCAGCTAATACAAGCTGACACTGCAACCACACTGCCTCTGGGACAAAAGTGTGGTCAAATCTTTCAAACCAGGATAGAACTTGATTGAGCGCAACAAGTTCTGTCTTGACCTGGAGATGCTGTCGCTGGGATACTGCCAAGGTTCTTCCCTCGATCCAACTAACCCGTAGGTTCTACTCTCAGCGGGTCTTTGCGGACAAAATACTATAATTACGCAACCGCTACCTCAATGTTCCCTATTTTTGGACGAATTGATCGTTTTAGTTAAATTAATATCAGATCAAATTTCCCGGAATTTCCCCCCTTAGGTAGATGTAATATTCGTAACGTTGCACCGTCTTTCCGTTCGCTTCCTAAATTATTATTTTCTAGTTGTCAGTGATGGCCCCACAATCTCGGATTCTTGTTATCGAAGATGACCCCAATATGCAGTTAGTGCTGCGTAAAGCCTTGCAAAAGGAGGGGCATACGGTAGATGTAGCCACCAATGGGGCAGAGGGGTTAAAGCTTGCCCTGGAGTATCTTCCTGACTTAATTATTTGCGACTGGATGATGCCCATTATGGATGGGTTAGAGGTTTGCCAGAAGATTAAAGCAAATCCTCAGCTTTCAACTATTTTTTTTATTCTACTTACGGCTAAAGGCAGCGTTGAAGATCGGGTACAAGGTCTGGATACGGGAGCCGATGATTTCCTGACGAAACCCATCGAAATCTCTGAGCTTCAGGCAAGGGTAAGAGCAGGTTTGCGATTGCACCAACTCAGCCAGGATTTGCAAACGCAGAAACAATTATTAGAGAAAGAACTGTCAGAAGCTGCTGCCTATGTACAGTCGCTTCTGCCGCCCCCCTTGAAGGAACAATTAGAAATTGACTCGCGATTTCTTCCCTCCAGCCAACTGGGGGGGGATGGGTTTGATTACTACTGGTTGGATCCTGACTACTTAGCGCTCTATCTCCTGGATGTGTCGGGGCATGGGTTGGGTTCGGCATTACCGTCGATTACGGTGTTGAACTTGCTGCGATCGCAGTCCCTCCCCAGCGTCAACTTCTACCAGCCCCACAGCGTCCTCCGCGCCCTCAACGAAACCTTCCAGATGGATGACCAGAACGACAAGTATTTCACCATCTGGTATGGCGTGTATAACCGGGTGCGCCGTCAGTTAATTTATTCCAGTGCAGGGCATCCTCCCGCCATCCTGGTGACGCCCCAGTCCGACGGGTCGGTTACTCTAGAAAAGCTGAAAACACCGGGAATGCCCATCGGGATGATGCCCGACGAAATGTATATGAGCGATCGCTGCGATATTCCTGAGAAAAGCCTGCTCTATGTCTTCAGCGATGGGGTCTACGATGTGCCGGGGCAGGGCAACCCGCCCACCTGGACCTTCAACAGCTTTGTCGATTTGCTAAGGGATGTGCCAACCGCTTCCGACCTGGATCAACTGCTCAAAGCCATTCAGACCCTCAGCCAAACCAAAACCTTTGGGGATGATCTGTCGATTCTCAAGCTCACCTTTGATTGAACTGCTGGTGATTAAGGATCACGTACGAAATAAAACCCGGAACTTTTGATGAGAAGCGCGGCACTGCCGCGCTTCTCATCAAAAATTCCGGGTTTTATTTTCAATCCTAAGCCGCTGGCATGAATGAAAGCATAGGGGTTAGCAAAAATCCCAGAGAGAGGGGGCGTGGGCTTAGCCCGCGCCCCCTCTCTCTGGGATTTTATTGTTAAGCGAGTCCCCTACCTCGACCTGCAAGTTGCCCCAATCCGGCAAAATAGGGTTATTCCCTACACCACCTGGTCGCCAGCCTGCCTCAATGTCTGAGCTTTCGCCCATTCCCGCCGCCCCAACCCGTCTTTCATCCCCAGAGCAGAGGATTCCCAAGCCCCGTGCGGCTCGCCCTCCGTGGCTATTGGCAGGGTGGACAGTACTAACCTTTGGGTTTCTCTACCTGCCCATCGCCGTTTTGGTGATGATGAGCTTCAACGACTCGCGGATTTTGGCGCTACCCATTCGGGGGCTGACCTTCGACTGGTACATCACCGCCTTGCAAGACGAACCTCTGCGGACATCCCTGTGGAACTCCCTCAAAGTGGCAGGGGTCGCAACGGTTTTCGCGACATTTTTTGGACTTCTGGCCGCCTTTGCCATCTACCGCTACTCCTTCCCCGGACGCTCTGCCTTCCGTATTGCGCTGAACCTACCCATCTTGCTCCCCGGTATTGTGACCGGGGTTGCCATGCTGGCGTTTTTCTCCGACCTGGGTTTTGGCTTGTCCCTGGGGACGGTGATCTTGGGGCATGTGGTGTTTGGCATTCCCGTTGCGCTGGGTCCATTGCTGACCCGTTTGGGGCAGTTTCCCCGCAGCCTGGAAGAAGCCGCTTATGACCTGGGAGCCAAGCCCGCTCAGGTCTTCCTGGATGTGGTATTTCCCTACATCCGCAGTGCGGTGATAGCCGCCGCGCTTCTAGCATTTACCCTGTCCTTTGACGAGGTGGTTGTCACCATCTTCCTGACCGGACGCGACAACACCCTGCCAATGGAAATTTGGGGACGCCTCCGCACCTCCATTACCCCTGAGATTGCGGCGATCGCCACCCTCGTCCTGCTCACCAGCACCCTGCTCGTGTTACTCAGCCAACGGATTTCTGCCCGCGACCCCGCCTAAACTTCAGATCTCTCCCCTCCCTGTGCCCCCGTGCCTCCGTGCCTCTGTGGTTCCAATCCCTTTTCCTAACGCTGCCACCATGAAAGACCAGAGCCTTGTCTACCTCGATCGCGTCAGCAAAGTTTACGGCACCGCCCCCCGTCCGGTCTACGCGGTGCGGGATGTAACCCTGGATGTGCAACCGGGAGAGTTCTTTTCCCTGCTGGGTTCCAGTGGTTCGGGTAAAACAACCACCCTGCGGCTGATTGGTGGGTTCGAGCTGCCGGAAGCGGGGCATGTCTATCTGGGCGGCAAAGACGTCACCCATTTGCCCGCCTTTCGTCGCGATGTCCACACGGTATTCCAGAGCTACGCCCTGTTCCCCCACATGACGGTGGCGGAGAACATCGCCTATCCCCTGAAGCTGGCGAAGCAACCCCAGAGCGCGATCGCCGAGCGGGTTCAGGATGCGCTCAAAATGTTTCGCATTCCTGGTTTGGGCGATCGCCGTCCGGCTCAGCTTTCTGGCGGGCAGCAACAGCGGGTTGCCCTTGCCCGTGCGCTGATCAACCGCCCCAAAGTGCTGCTGCTAGACGAACCCCTCTCTGCCCTGGATGCCAAAATTCGCGACGAGGTGCGGCAAGAACTCCGTGCCCTGCAACAGGAAACCAATCTCACCTTTATCTATGTCACCCACGACCAGGAAGAGGCAATGGCACTGAGCGATCGCATCGCCGTCATGCACAACGGTCGGGTCGAGCAGGTGGGCACGCCCCGCGACATCTACAACCATCCCACATCGCTCTTTGTGGCGCAGTTTGTGGGGAAAGCCAACTTTTTGACGGGAGCGATCGCCGACCTCACCGACTCCACTGCCACGGTCGAAGTAAAAGGCACGCCGCTCCAGGTTCCCAACCCTCCAAACGCCTCCCTACAAAAAGGCGACGAAGCCACCCTCATGATTCGCCCAGAGCGTTTACAGCTCAACCCTGACGCAACTATCCCCAACCGCCTCCGGGGAAAAATCACCGATGTGACCTACATCGGGCAGTTGCTCGAAGCCACCGTCGAAACCGCCCTCGGCACCATGCGCGTCACCCAACTTGGCGATGCGCCCCTGCAACCAGGCGAGGTCGAGGTGGGCTGGAAGCTCACTAACTGCCAACTGGTGCGTTGATCTGGCATATCCCATCCGGCAATCCCAACCTGGCAGAAGTTCCCCTCCTCCTTGCCCTCTGTGACTCTGTGGTTCATCATCCAGATTATCGAAGAGCAAAGCGGCGCACCGCGAACAGGCTACCCAAAAAGCCAACAGAACCACCCAAACCCAGCAGCGTTAGGGGCAGCATCACCAGTTTGCTCTGGGGCAGTTCCAGCCCTTCAGCAAGGAACTGGATGAAGTCTGCCTGTTGTGCCAGGAGCCGATGGACGAATTCCTCCACGCCTGCAATCAAGCCCCACGCGATCAGCGCCCCCGCCACCCCAAAGGCAATCCCTTGCAGGATGAAGGGCAGATAAATCCAGGCGGAGGTTGCGCCCACCAACTGCATGACCTCGATTTCGCGCCGCCGCGCCATGACAATCAGCCGGATGGTGGTGGAAATGACGGCGATCGCCGTCAGGGTCAACATCGTTGTAATGCCCAGGCTGACCCAGTTCAACCCCTGGTTAAGCTGCGCAATGCGTTGCACCGCTTCCGCCACATACAGCACTTCATCCACACCGGGTAGCTGGGCGATGCGCTCTGCCAGTGCCGAGACATCCTCCGAGTCCCGCGCCTTCACATTCAACTGGTCCACCAGGGGGTTGCCATTCAACTGCGAGGTTGCGCCCTCGATGTCGGCGATTCCCATTTCGTCAACCAACTGTTCCCAGGCATCCTCCTTTGAAATGGGCTTCACTTCGCTTACGGTTGGGAACTGTCCCACCGTCGCAGCCAGGGTATCTGCCTGCACCCCCGTTTCCAGGAATACCGAGATTTCGAGCTGGCTGCCAAACTGCGTGAGCAGCCCTTCCAGTTGCCAGGACACCTGCAAACTCAGCCCAAACAGAAACAGCAGCACGGTCACGGTACTGACCGCTGCCCAGTTCATCCAGCCACCGCGCTTCAGCCCCAAAAAGGTTTCGCGCAGTAGGTAATCCGATTTGTTTAGCAGTTTTAACATGGTCTAGTCAGCGGGAAGGTTGGCAGGAATGTTGGCAGGAATATTGGCGGGAAGGTTGGCAGGAATATTGGCGGGAATGTCAGCGAGAATGGTAGCGACGAGCGTAACGCTGAATAAATCCGGCAAGTAAAATTTGATGGATAAATTTGGTAGATAAACTTGGCGAATACATCTGGCGAATATATCTGGCGCAATCAAACCGTAGGAAAAATTATGCGGTTTTCCTCATCTGTCGCGTTGTAGAAGTTGTAGAAACAGTCTTTCGCAGATTGGGCGCAGATTGGGCGCAGATTGGGGAATAGGAACGGTTATAACGCAGATTTATCTACCAACAAGAATTCAGCCATACCCTGATGTTGCAACGAGCCGAACAGAAAGATTGGAATCACCCTGAAGTGTAACTGATGCCAGATTTTAGCGGATGGGTGGGGCGATCGCCCTCCTCCATTCACAGTCATTCACAAGAAAACCAGAAATCCCGGCTGATTTGGGCAGGGGTCTTGGAATGATCGAGAGCCATCTCAAACTCAGACTGCCCAGCCAGGATTCGGAATTCCCCATCAGAAATCCCTAAAACGGAGTCTACAATCTGCCGCCAGATTCATTAAGATGGGATTATATAAAATTGTGATGATACTGCCGAGCGAACCTGCCCATGACTGCTCAAATTTTAGTTGAAAAGAAAAAACTGGAAAATCCGCCGCTGGAGTTGCATTACCTGGGCGATCGTGTCTTGCGGCAAGATGCCAAGCGGGTCACGAAAATCGACAATGAGCTCCGCTCTCTGGCAAAAGAGATGCTGCAAACCATGTACAGCAGCGATGGTATTGGGTTGGCAGCGCCTCAGGTAGGCATTAACAAGCAAATCCTGGTGGTAGACTGCGCCCTGGATGACGCCGCCACACCGCCTCTCATTCTCATCAACCCAACCATTACCAAATTTAGTCGGGAACAGTGCATGATTCAGGAAGGATGCCTGAGCGTTCCTGGTGTGTTTATGGATGTGGTGCGTCCCTCCGTCATTGAGGTGTCCTACAAGGACGAAAATGGTCGTCCGCGCCGGATGCAGGCGAAGGATCTGGTGGCACGGGTCATTCAGCACGAAATCGACCACCTGCAAGGGGTGATGTTCGTCGATCGCGTGGAAAACCAGCTTGCCCTCAACCAGGAACTCGACAAGCATGGGTTTTCAGTACAATCCGTAAAACGCATCGCTGAGTAATTTTTGAAGGGAAGCGCTTCCAGTTTTGGGAGCGCTTCTTTTTTTGCCCAGGTTCTATTGCCCAGGTCTTTTGCCCAGGTTCTATTGCCCAGGTCTTTTGCACAAGATTTCTGTGCAGGATGTTTCTCATTCGGTGTGTCTAGCTGCCAGCGGCTACTTGGAACCCGCAGCCATCCATTCCAGCAATCCATTACAGGTTGTTCTGGGATAACTGGCATTCACACCGCTAATTCATGGTTTAATCCGTAAAGAGTGGTTGGGTTAGGAGGAAATAGCAACGATGATGACCCCAAAGAGCGGACTTTTGTTGGCAGTGTCCTGTATTGCAGCGATCGCCGCTGTCGGTTCCATCTTTGAGCTATCCTCTGGAATGCCGCAGTTGGGCACTCCCACCACAGCCGTTATTCTAGTGCTGAGCATCCCCGTCACCATTGGCAGCTTTTTGGCGGCGGTTCAAGATGCCCGTGCAAATCAGTAAAATCTTTTGTGAGAGGGGCGGCACAGCCGCCCCTCTCACAAAAATTACAGGTTATTGGGCAATACCTTCATTGTTCTAGCAGTCATCGTTAAAACGGGGTGCTGTGTCTAAAAGCCGAATTGAGCCATCCGCGCCATCTCCACATTTGCGTTTGCTCGATTCTGCGACGTTCAGCGCATCCCCGGTTATTTATCACTTGCCCATCGACGGCGAAATCCTCCTGGGTCGAGATCCCGCCTGCCATGTCCCCTGCACGATGGCGCAAGGGGGTGTGTCTCGCTTCCATGCCCGCATCCTGTCGCATGGGCAGCAGTGGACCCTCTGCGACCTGAGCAGCACCAACGGCACCTATCTCAACGATCGCCGCCTGGCGGGGTGTCGTCCGTTGCGCCAGGGCGATCGCATTCGGCTGGGGCATCATGGACCTGCCTTTATCGTGGAACTGGGCACCAGCACCTCCCTTTGGACGAACTGGAAACCTGCCGAAGCCGTCACCCTCACGCAGTTGTTTCCCGTGCTGCCGTCCCTGGGCGACCCTGACTATTTCGACTACCTGCTCATCGGCATCATCACAGTCACCGTGGTGGTGTTGCTGTTTATGTCCGTGGGCAATTCGGCATTGTTCAATGTTTTGCTGGCAATTTACCTGACCCTTGCCGCCTACTATGTCATCTATCGCCTCTGCCAGCAGGTAAAGCCGCTCTGGGTTCCCATCCTGACGGGCTTGATCATGGCGTTTTTGCTGGAAAGCCCAGTGCTGGACGCCTTCATTCAAATTTTTCGGGTCTGGTTGCCCGGAGATGCGGTGATGGCGACGGCAAGCCAGCAACCGTTGACCTTTGTGCTGCAAATGTTTGTCGGCACAGGGATTATGGAAGAATTGCTGAAAATTCTGCCGATACTGCTGCTGGGGGGGTTGGGAATGCTGGTGCGATCGCCCCTCCGCGAGTGGCTGACCGTGCGCGAACCGCTGGATGGCATCATCCTGGGAACTGCCGCTGCCGTAGGTTTCACCCTGGTTGAAAGTCTGGGTTACTACGTGCCGTCGATGATTCAATCCGTTGGCGGTAGCCTGAGTCCAGAACTGGGGCAAATTTCAGGGCTACAACTGCTGATTGCCCGAACGTTGGGGGCGATCGCCGGACACATGGCATACAGCGGTTACTTCGGCTATTTCCTGGGCTTGGGTGCGCTCAAGCCCCGCCATCGCCTCCGCATCTGGCTCACCGGATTGGTAACAGCGGCAGGACTGCACACCCTCTGGAATGTCAGCGGTTTGCTCAGCCCAGTCGTGCTTGCCCTGGTGGGCAGCCTGTCCTACGCCTTTCTCATAGGGGCGATCTTCAAAGCGCGAGAACTTTCACCCAAGGCATCGCAGCCGCAATGAATGGAAGCAGACGCAAGCGGATAGATACTCGAATCCCACGGAGCCGTTGTGCTGGAGTGGGGGCATTGCTGATTGGGGGTATGATTTTTTTGTTTGGAGTCGCGCGGAGCGCAGCTCCAAACAAAAAAATTCATACCTCCTGGATTAAGCAACGCTGAAGGAGGGCTTAGGCATCCGAGGACGAGTGTTCGGTGGGGGAGGTTTCGCTGAGGATGTAGCGGGCGATCGCCAGGCTCAGACGCGCTTTTTCAATATCGTTCAGTTGCTCCCAATCGTCCCGCCGGACAGACTGCAAGGTTCCATCCAACAAGTCGGCCTCTTCGCCACTCCGCATGGCGTAGGCAAAGGGACGCGCCAACACCTGCAAGTCTTCATCCATGAAGCTGGGGAGCAAGTCGTTAACACAGTACACCAGTTGGTCGGCGAGGGAATTGCCCTGGGCGATCGCCTGTGAGGCTCGCTGGCGGATCTGTTGGAGCCACCCACTGGGAACCTGAGACGCAAATTGTTGGAACAGGTTAGTCGGAAAAACGGCAGCTAATTCTTGGGGTTGCAGTGAGTCCCAGGCGGCATCCAGCGTGGCAGACAACGACTGCACATAGGGCGAAAAATCATCAGCGGTCCAACTCGCAGCCACTTCCTGCTCCAGGGCTTCCAGCTCCGCCCACATCGGCGTGTCTTCTGCCAGAGTGAAAGGATAGGGAGTGTCTACCTGATTTAGAATCATGGCGACTAACTCCAGTTCGGCGAGTGCCTGAAAATGCTCTGATGAGTGTCGAATTGAATCGCTTGTCATGATATGCCCTACTCCATTTGAATGCGCTGGGTTGTTTTTGTTTGCCAACCCTAGCTACAGGGTGATTTGTGTCAGTTCCGCAACTGTCTGGAATTTTTTCTCAGAATCACCCAATTGGATACCCTATAGAATCAACCCATTCGATCCGTTCCGTCAACCAGGAACTCGACCCGGTGCGTTCCAAAACAGAGCCGCGTGCCCGACCGCAGGGGGATTTCCTGGCGATGGATGCGATACCAGCGGTTGTCCATCAACATCAAGGTTCCATAACGCGAGAAGTCCCGGAGAAAATATCCGGACTGCATCCCACCTTCGATCGCACAATCCCGATAAAAAATTTCCGCATGTTGCCGGGATACCCCAGCCCCCCGCAACACCAGATCATTCGTATCCAGCCCCCCAATCCGCATTCGCCCACCCAGGACGGGCCAGCCTGAGCCTGGTGCTTCGAGGGGGCGCAGGGATGCGGGGGGAATATTCGGCTCAATCCAGTTAGAGGGGGAGTCGGGCATTTCTGTCGTGCCCTCCGACAGAGAGCGCAACAACTCCCCGTCAAACTCTGGGTGCATGTAGAGGACAGGCAACGTCCAGGCGGGCTGGTTAAAGCGATAGAGCGTCAGCAAGTGCTGGCGAGAAACGGCGACCGCCTCATCAATAGGCAACCGTTCAGAAAGGGAGCGAGCAAACACCTGGATGAAGCTGAGGGCTTCGTGGTCAGCAATGGTATCGCGCATCGCCAACACCGCTGGCACTCCGTGGTGAATCAGCACTTCCGACAGGCTGCTGCGGGGAATTGGATGCCCATCGCGGGTATCGGGCTGTGCCCCCCAGCAGGCATTGAAGACGGCTAGCTTGATGCGGCAGCGGGTGAGCAACTGCGCTAGCTCTGTGCCGTTGAGGGTGGCATCGGGACGCAGATACAACATTCCCCCATCAGGACCAGGCATCCCATGACCGCTGTAGAACAGTACGTTGTAATGCTTGCTTTCGAGATAGGACGTTAATTCGGCAGGGGTGGGCTGAATCAGGATGTCAATTTCGCAGTGGGCAATTTCCTGCCAGGTGTTGCGGAGAGAGATGTCGCTGCCCGTGGAAAATGCCTGGGCGATCGCCTCGGCTTCCCGTTCCAGGTCAAGATTCTTGCCATTCCCTACTTTTTCATCGGCTTGGCTCGTTGTGTTGACGCCCTGCACCAGCAACACCTTCAGCCCCGTTTCTTCCTGCTGAATGGCAAGCGGGTCAACATCGTAGGTTGTACGGCTGAAGAGAACCTGCTGGCTTAGCCCCACAGACCGTTGCCCTGGACCATGCTGCATGATTTCCCAGGGGATAGCGATCAGGTTTGGGTCGCGCAGTTCTAGCCGCAACCGCAGGGGTTTGCCCTGCCCCATCGCAATGCCCCGGCTCTGATCCAGGCTGTTTTGAATGCTGCCATCAAACACCCAGCGCCACAGGAGAATGCCGAGATATTGCATCAAGCGGCTGGTGTAGGGCGAGGGCGAGCTATCTTCAGCATCGCCACTATCGGGCAGGGCGAGAGACGGGAGCACAGGGACATTGGCGATCGGCTTTGAAGAGAAGAAGCTCTGCCAGGCTCGCCATGCCTCGATCAGGGGCTCTGGATAACTCTGATCGTGGTGTGCATAGCCGGACGGGTGAGGAGCCTGAATAACCCAGATGGCAAAGTGATCAGCAGCAGTGGTGGCGTTAAGACGGTCAATCGCCAGTCTTAAACAAGGATTTTCAGGCATGAAATAATCTTCTGACTACGCGATCGTTGACCTGGATTTCGGAAAACCCGAACAAAACTCAACCAATCTTTAGTTTATCCATTATGCCCTGGGAGTTAAAGAGTGGGCGATGATTCCCCTCTGACTCTTGAAACTTTCTCTTGAAACTTTTCGTAGAAATGCTTTGCAGAGCAGGGTTTGCCCTGGCAAAAGAGAGCGTTCCTGATGGTGCAGGGCGATCGCCCACTATTCCTTACGCCCGTCCCTCAGCCCAGAGGATCGCCCTCCAGGGACGGATCAGAGTCGGTGGCAGGGCTGGTGGAGGGGGGGCAAATATCTGTAGGAACGACATCTTCTGAGACAGGCATGGCAAGAGGAATAACGGTCTGTTCTTCGAGCCAGCCTTCATTGCCGACCTGGGCGATGGGGGCAGGCAGGAGGGTGGCAGGCGTAGGATTGCCCACGGCAGGAGGGGGTTGGGTGGAGTCTAGAACCGTGTCATCCAGAGGAGGAGGCGCATCACCTACCGAGCAGACGACAACGTAAAGCCAGGGTACGTCAATTTCCTCCGGCTTATCGAGGACGCGGAGAATGCTGCCAGAGGGAATGAAAATGCCATCCAGCTTAGCGGGATCGGGCTGGGAGAGCAGGCGCAGTGGAGTTGCGCCCTCGGGGGTGCGCCCAATCTGGATGAGATTGCCGGGAAGAATGGGTTCAGGGGAGGCGATCGCCCCCGGCGTCTCGGTCGGTATCACGGGAGGCACAGGCGCTTCGTCCGGGGGGTTCCCACTCAAAAGCGGCAAGATGCGATCGCGCAACGGCGGCATCAAGACCACCAGCAACGCGCCACCCAACACCAACAGCAGCAGCAAACTAATGAGGCTGACCAGCGGACGCCGCGTGGGTTGGTCTGCCTCGGTGATGACTTTGGTGGCATTATTGGTGGCATTATTGGTGGCATGATCTGTGGCGGCAGGTGTGGCGATCGCCGTGCCACCGCCCATACCACCACCACGAGAGGACTGGGATTGCTCCGCCAGGGACAACATGTGGAGTTGGATCACCTGTTGATCGTCCTCCGCCACGGGCAATTGATGATGAATAATGCCCACGGTGACGTTGTCATGCCCGTTCAGGGTATTGGCAACTTCGACCAGGCGATTGCTCAGGGGCGCAAGATCCCCCGTTCCCTTGAGCAACGGTAGGAGTTCAGTATCCCAATGTTCTTCAACGCGATCGCCATCACTCAGCCCATCAGAGCACAGCAGGATCACCCCATCTTCGTCGAGCAAAAACCGCTGGACGGTGGGGTGCAGGAGGTTGGAAGGACCCATGCCCAGGGCTTGCACCAGGGAGCCAGAGTTGGGATGGCGCAGGGCTTGGCGATAGAGGGCATAGCCCAGTCGCATCTGGCGCGAGGCAACATCGTCATCCAGGGTTGCCTGGTGGCAGCCCCAGCGGGTAATCCAGTAGGCGCGGCTGTCTCCCACATGCGCCAGAAACAGTTCGTGGTGGCGCAACAACCCCATCACCAGGGTGGTACCCATCCGCTGCCGTTCCATCCGCAGTTCGCTGTCGTTGCGCTGGCTGATCTGGTCGTTGGCAACTTCGATGCTGTCGATCAATGCCTGCCCCAGCTTGTCGGGGGTGAGGTCAGTCAGGGGGAGGGCATGGAGTTCTTGGTCGAGGGCGGCGATCGCCAGATTTGAGGCAACATCGCCACCCTGATGCCCACCAATGCCATCGCAGACAATTGCCAGGGACGCATTTATCGCATCGCTTTGCAAAACCTTTGTTTTTAGGGTTCCGCCTTCGGGATAGCAAGCATCTTCATTGCGCGATCGCGTCGGTCCCTTGTCGGTCTGAGTGGCAATCCGCACGGTGTGGGGGGTTGCCTTGTGTGCCAGAGCGAGCTGGGCATCCAGTTCTGCCATCACCAGGGATGGATCGGTGATCGTGCCATCTACCAACTGGGTGCAGAGATTTTCTAGAAAGGGTGCAATATCTGGATCCGCCTTGGCGCACCAGTCATACCAGAAAGAACCAAGGTCAGCGAGGCTGGGTGCAACACCCCCCGTATTGAGGCGCAACTCCAGCAGGCGCACCAATGCCCCCTCCACCCGAATTAACTCTGGCTGAAGCAAGGTGATTCCTACATTTTCATCTGCCAGGGGTTGCCACAGGGAGGCGATTTGCCAGAGCCAGAACAATTGCCGCCGGCCCGAAACCCGTGTCCACAGATCCGCTATGCCTGGTAACGGCAAAACGCCCGTGAATGCAGGCGCGGCTCCTGTTTTTCCTGACTCGGCTGTGCCAAAAGCTTGACCGGGTTGCCAAAGGGCTGCTTCTTCCAGCAACACGATGGGATGCTCGGCAGAATGGTCTGCATCGACGATCAGGTCATACACAAGAGGCACATGCAGACGCCTACCCGCCAGCCGCAGGTAGGCGTAGACCACAGGTGGCACTTCTTCAATATCGGTGGCAGGGGGATAGCCAGGGAGGGTGTCGAGGAAGATGCCCTGCCCTTTGTGCAAGTAGCGATCGCCCAACAGGGCATCGACCGACGGTGGAGATGTAAGCGTTGCCGCCCAAAGATAGCGGCGTGGCAAAAACGCACCACACTGTTGGCAAAACCGATGCCCATCATCATTGAGGGTCTGGCAAGTAGGGTTGGGGCAGTATAGCATTAGCCTGGGAAAGCACCGGACGGCTAGGAATCAGAATCAGCAAAAGAAACAATTTACTCAGGATAACCCAGTCGTCAGAAATCGCGATCGCCCATTATGCTCCATTCTCTACCAAAATTGGTCAACGCCAGACGGGACAGGGATTGTGGTCGATGTCTAAACGTTAATATCTTCTGCGACCTTGGGCAGTCCCAGGCTGTAGTTCCGCACTCGGCTTTGCAGATTGTAGGAAACTTGCCCAGATTCCAGGAGCGATCGCACGAAATGCTCCAGATCTGACCCAATCCGACGAATGTTGTAGTCGTTGAGGTCTTCACCGTCATATTGGGCAGTCAGGTCTTCAAACTTTTTGTAGACTGCTTGCAGAGCATCATTATTCCAAACAAGTTCATTGTCTGGATCTACATCCAGGGTCAACTTGTCGGAGCAGGGCACCAATTCGTCATTCTGGATCTCCGCAGAGAAGATACGAATATGGCGGGTTGTGGACTTATACATTGAAGAAGTCATAATGGGTACGCTGCATTCGAGTTTAATTGTTATTTTACCGAGTCACGGACGTTATCCTGGAAAAGCGATCGCCCCACAGCGAAGGATTGTGTCACAGTTCACCATAGAGCCGGGTGTATTGAATCAAACCTGCTTGCTTGAGCCATAGAGCCTCGTTATCAGTGCATCCATTCATCATCCTTCATCATCCTTCATCATCCGTCACAATCGCGAGCCAAATAACAGCTTCAACGGCTATCCCGCTGCCCCCACTTCGATTGTCCCCTGCACTCCATCCTCATTCCTCCATCCTTATCAAAAAAGGATGCTTATTCTCTTTCTATTCTTTACTTTTCTTCCTTTCCAATCATTCTTCATGCGTAGCAATTCGTCTCAAACGTTCTTCAATCAAGTTGTTCAAGCTGTCTCACTCCTGTTGACCGGAGGTTTGATCACCGCTGGGCTGATTGTTGGAGCCGGAGCCTGGCGCGGGGGTTCCTTCTTTTTGCAAGGTTTGCGAGATCTCGCTATTCCACGTTTTTCGGAGCCACAAGTTGATGTTGAAACCCTTGTCCTTGAACAAATTCGAGGAGCCAGTGAGCTAACCACAGCGGTTTACACAATGCAAACGGTCGTTCCCACCCGGCGCGATCGCCTGGTGGCAGGTTACACCGTTGGGTCTACCACGCTGCTCTACATTGCGCATGGGGAAGTGCGGGCAGGCATTGATCTGTCGCAGTTAACCCCCGAGGCTATCGAGGTTGCAGATACGGGCGCACTCACTGTTCAATTGCCGCCACCACAAGTACTCGACAGCAAAATTGATGTGAATCGCTCCCAGGTCTATGACTACGATCGCGGCTTTTGGGGACTGGGACCCGATGTAGCACCAGAGCTGCAAGCCGAAGCCCAACGGCAAACCCTCCAGGAAATTGTGACGGCTGCTTGTAGTCAGGGAATTTTGCAGGAAGCCAATACCCATGCCGAAGTTGCACTCCAACAACTGCTCTCAACAGCGGGGCAGGGCAATGTGGTTGTAGTAACTCAGATGCCAGCACAGAGTAGTACTTGTATGGCGCAGCCGGGCGGTTCAGGGACGGCTCCGACTGTTCCCGTAGTTCCACCCTCAAATCCCACGGCTCCACCCTTGGGGTAAGGGTTCCGCAGGGTAAGGATGGTATTACACCAACCCTCTTAGGATCATGTACGAAATAGAACCGGAAATTTTTGATGATCAGCGCGGCATTGCCGCGCTGATCATCAAAAATTTCCGGTTCTATTTCATTTTCGATCCTTAGGCGATCTCCAGGAAAGAATATCCCTATTTTTTGAGAGAGGGCACGGCTGAGCCGCGCCCTCTCTCAAAAAATAGGGATATTCTTTTTCAGAAATCTCCTTAGGACTTCCACGCAGTTGAGCGATTTCTGGGACTCTCTGAACCCCAAAAATTGCTCAACTGCGTAAGTCCTGTATCTGAAAGCCCACTTCAGCTATTTCTTGAAACGCACGCACAGCAGGCGTTTCAAGAAATAGCTGGGTTTGGTTTTCGAGGGCTTGGCGTTAGATAGGACTTGATTCTTCCATGCTGTCGGCAGGGAGGCGATCGCTGACGCGCTTCCTCCGACTGCCATAGAGGTGCGTGTAGACATAAGAAAACTCACTACCCAGAAAAAAGATCTGGCAGGTGAGATAGATCCACACCATCATCACCATGACGCCACCAATCAAACCATAGGAGCGATATTGTGCCCCTACATGGATGATGCTGTTGCTGACTAAATACTGCAAGCCCATGAACAGTGCAGCCGTAAGAAATGCACCCAGCCAAATGTCTCCCCAGGCGATACGGGTAGAGGGCAGCAGCTTGAAAAGTGCCATCACAATCAAAACCATCACAATGAAAGTCACCCCAAGCTGTACTTTGCTGATGATGGTGACTTCATCTAATTGGATAAAGGTGATCAGGCTATTGAATTCCTTGAGCAATCGCCGAATGACATCGAAGACCAGATCTGCCATTAGGGAAAGGGTCATGATGGCTGCGGAACTGAGCACCAGACTAAAGGCAATGAATCTATCTTTAATCAAGCCAATGATGCTAGCTCGCAGGGTTTTACGTTCGTGTCGCTTATGGTAAACCTTCCAGATGCGATCGACAGAGCGATCGAGTGCCCCAAAAACGCTACTGGCAGAAAAGAACAGCAAGAAAAATCCGGTAATTCCTGCCCCTACACTGCTGCTGTTGAGGTGGAATAATACGTCTTCGAAAACGTCATAGGCTGCTGGAGGCAGGGCAGCTTGAGCCGTTACCAGGATTTCAGGAATCAAGTCATCGCGACGTCCCAGGAAGAAGCCAACAATACTGAGAATGACCAGAAAAATGGGAAAGATGGAAAACAGCGCGTAGTAGGACAGAGCCGCTCCCATTTCCAGGCATTGGTCGCGTTGCCATTCCATGCCTGTGCGAATAACTAATTGCACAGGACGGGACGGGAGAACCTTATCGCGGATAAATGGAATCACAATCGCCTCAACACTCGGCTAAGTTCAAGTCTTTTCATTGCTAAGTACATAGATCATAAATAAAGCCAGCGGGGTGAGCACCCGGAGGGGAGCGCACCCCACCATAGCTTCGTTTATTTATAGATACCTACTTATTATCGAAAATTCTCCCGAAAATATCTGCCCGAAAATATCTGAAGGTTAGCAGGTATTTATGTTTATTTTGCAAGATTTTTGGGGTTTACAGCTGCCCCCAAAACAGCTTTCAGGATCAGGACTTACGCAGTTGAGCAATTTTTCGGGCGCTCCGCATCCAAAAATCGTTCAACTGTCTGGGTTGTCGCACGAAGTGCGTGAGTCCGGAGATTTCTGAGAAAGAATATCCCTATTTTTTGAGAGAGGGCGCGGCTGAGCCGCGCCCTCTCTCAAAAAATGGGGATATTCTTTTCTCATTTTGGAGCCAAGCCTGAAAGGTCGGCAGGAATGGGGATAACACCAATCGTTCACTAATCGTTCATAGAGATGAGAGCAGGCGCTGTCTGCTCTCATCTCCACCCCTCGGATGCGGGATAAGCAGAAAAAAGGTGGGCGATCGCCCACCTTTTGACTAAATAACGTCCTATTCTGCTAATTTCTGCTGAATTTCTGCTGAATTTCTGCTGAATTTTATTGAGAAACTAGCAAATGCGTTCAACAGCCTTACTTAGGCGAAGTTGAAGTCGCCAGCCGATAGGCTATCTGCCTGCGTCCGCAGGAGCAGCGCAAAGCGAATGCCGTCCGTGGACTGTACCAGGGTGTTGCGTCCCTGTTGCTGCAATTCGATGTCATCGAAGGAAGCAACGCCCGAAACCACCAGCTTGTCTTCGCCGCTAACGAATCCACGAATCCGCTCACGTCCATTGGCTTCGCTGAGGATAAAGCGGTCAACGCCAGCTCCACCAAACAGGAAGTCAACGTCGGCACCCCCATCCAGGCGATCGTCGCCATCGCGACCGAAGAGGCGATCGCGACCGACACCGCCCAGCAGGAAATCATCGCCAGCCCCACCGATCAGGCGATCGTTGCCCGGACCACCGACCATGCGGTCGTTACCACCCAAACCGAGCATCTGGTCATTGCCAGCACCGCCCTGCATTGCGTCGTTACCATCGTTACCGAACATGCGATCCGCACCATCACCGCCGAACATGCGATCGCTGCCGTTGCCGCCAGAGAGGCGATCGTTTCCATCGCCCCCTGAAATTCGGTCGTCTCCTTCCAAGCCAAACAGGAAGTCGTTACCACCTTCACCAAACAGGCTGTCGCGATTGCTTGCAGCCCGGAAGCGATCGGAACCATTTGTTCCTGTAAACAAGAAGCGACGGTCTAGAATCGCGTCATCCCGTGCTGCCACGTTTTGGATCCGGAAATCGTTTTCCGGATCGGTATCCTCTTCAGAGAAAGGCGTAGTGCTAAACAGCGCTGCCAGGTATTCTGCCAGAGCATCTTGCTCGCTACCATCCACTGCATCGGTAGCTGCCCCCGTTCTGGGTGCTTCTTCAGGCTGTGTCAGTTCTTCAACATCCTCACCAAAGGAGGGGAATGGATAGCCGTCCCCACCACCAGCGAGGAAGTTCAGCGTTACCATCCGAATCTCGCGATTGGGGTTGCCCACCAACTCTCCATTTCGCACGATGATGTCGGTCGCTCGTCCGTCTTCACCTTCAATGACGAGGTTACGAACCCGCTGCCCCTCGGTAATGACATTTCCAGCGTCATCAATTTCAATGGCTGTTTGGCTGGCATCGAAGCTGAACGACATCCCGCCAACTTGCGGAAAACGTCCGGGGGTTTCGCCTTCTACCGTTTCTGCGAGACCGTGTTCCAGCAATTGCTTCAGTTCCAGCGCTGTCACCGTCAGCAGCGTCAAACCGTTATTGAATCGCAAAGAATTGGCAACATCCAACTGAGAAATATCGCCCTCTTCCTTTCCTGCAAGGGGGTTTGCCTGGGTTGGCAACTTCAGGACATCTTCAGGATCGGTAGAACCGGGAGGAAAAGTAATAACTCCGATGTTGTCACGAATGCCCCCACCATTTTTCAGCGAAACTTGAACAGTGGGATCAGTCTGCTTAGCGACGAAAAGGTTAGCGTCTGCGGTCAAGTTACCCAGGTTGGTTTCCTGCGTCCGCACATCGTCTCTTGTCCCGTTCAGGAACACGTCGGTACTTCCGAAAATGCTGCCATCAGCATCGGCAATGACCTCCGCCAGTGAATCAACGATGTCTTGCACTTCAGGATCAATCAAGGTGCTGATATCCGTTCCAAGAGCCGTTGAGAGCCGAACCAGCCCAGCGTCATCGGTGGCAAACGCACCATTGACTAAGGGGTTAATGCTGTTAGGGAGAATTTCGCCTGCATCATCGAAGGTGACGATCAATTGCCCGACGTACCTGTAGTTTCCATCGGTGTTGACAACAACGGTGGGAGCATCCTTCGCCGCTCCATTTTCATCCGTTGTAATGATGATGGGGTACTCACCTTCTGCAACATCACCAGCCCGCAGGACGTCATCTGAATCTGCAAGCAGGGTGTTTGATCCCCCGGCGATAATAATGTCTACACCTTCCAGCCGCTCTGCTAGTTGCTGCTCAACGGAGATCTGCTGCATGTGTGCCAGCAGAATGATGTGATTAATGCCTTGACTAGTTAAGGCGTCGATTTCTTCTTGGATGACGGCAGCCAGGTCATCAATGCCATCTGTTCCCAGAACTCCGACGTCTCCGGGGGAGGAGATTTGACCAAGGGTTGGGGTGGTTGCTCCAACAATACCAAACTCAATTCCACCTTCGTTGATAACAACGCTGCTAGAAATGGTTGCAGGCTGAGGTGCTGCACCACCGTCTACCACAAAGCTAGCCAGGTCTCCACTATTGCTGAAATCCAGGTTAGTGCTGAGGTAAGGGAAATTTGCGCCGGGATAGCTTGCCTCTGAATCTGCTGCAATGATATCGGCGATCGCCCCTGTTCCCAAGTCAAACTCATGATTTCCGAAAGCAATGGCTTCGAAACCCAGTTCATTCTGAATGAGAATATCGCCCCGCCCGACTGCACCAAAGACTTCGCTGCTGGCATTAAAGAAGGGACCTGGGATGTAAGCATCTCCAGAAGATAAAGTAAGCTGCCCGTCAACTTCACCCGATAGTGCCCCAGCGGTTCGCAGTGCATTGAGTACGGCTGAAAAGTTGGGTGCATCTTCAATTGCCGGAATACCAGCTTCCTGGTCTGCCGCATGAAGCAGTTGCAAGGTAAAGACCATAATCCAAAAGCCCTTGTAGTTTTACTGAACGATGAATGATCCTGATGTTTCATCGTTCACATTTCCACACTGAGATTAAGGATTGGTCATCCTTGGGTTATGCCCTTACTACGATTCTATTAAAAACACAACGGAACAACCCAATTCACTCCTGGAGTGGACTGAGACTGGGATGATCCCCTTAAATATAAAGAGCTTAATATTAAGAAGTTTAAGCTTAAGTTAATAACAAGAAAGGTATCAGTCTTATACTTAGCTAAAGCTTAAACACGGATTAACCTCCCTGTGTTCAAAACTATGCAGAGCAAGCTCTTCCTGATTTTTTTTCTAGCTTTAAAATCAGGATTTTGTATTTACTATTGGATATATATTTGGGAAAGTAGTGTTGCGATCGCCCTCGCTATTCTTTTCATTTTCCTCATGAAAAATCAGGTTGAGCGGGGTAAAGCTTAATTCTGATTGATTAATAAATCAATCAATTGCACAGCCAGGTTTTATTCCAGTCGTAATACTTTCAAAATAAAATACTACCTGTTGGGAACATGTATCATTTATGTCTTCGTCACACTTTCCAGGTCACACTTTCTACAAAGAGTGGTAGGAAGATGGCGAAGGACTCGCTTAAAAAAACAGAGAGAGGAGGCGTGGGCTTCGCCCGCGCCTCCTCTCTCTGTTTTCTTGGCTAACCCCTTAGGCGATCTCCAGAAAAGAATATCCTCATTTTTTGGGAGAGGGCGCGGCTTAGCCGCGCCCTCTCCCAAAAAATGAGGATATTCTTTCTCAGAAACCTCCCTATTACGTGCGTAAGCCAGGGGAACTAGGGTGTGGGTACCAAGCTTCAGGCAACATCCTGGATCAGCACATAGGGCTGCAAGATCAAAGCTTTGAAGCGCTTTTGCGGGTTGTCGCTCCAGCTTTGGATTTGCTGGCGGGTAGGTTTAGATATAAGCCTTTGGTCAATCCAGCTTTGAACGGGTTCGGTATCGTCGTTGGCGATCGCGGCTCCCACATCTACCAGATCCAGGTCTGGCGACACAATGACCAGGGCATCTCGATCGGCATGGGGCATCAGCCAGTCCCATTCTGCCTCGCCCATGCGACCCGCTAGTTCTGCATGCAAATCGTACATGACCCCACATTCCATCCGACCGAACTGCTTAATTTTCTCATCTTACGGGGTGGCTGAAAGTGAAAAATCTGTGAGGCGTTAGAGATTCACAACTTTCTCAGCTCTATCCGGATTAACGTTGCAAATCGTGAAGGGTATGGATGGCATCGACGCAGCGCTGAGTGACAATTTCCAAATCGGCACGATCGGTGGAGGGGGGTGGGGCGATCGCCTCTCCAATGCGAATGGTGAGCGGCACGGGACGCGGAAATTTCTTCTTTTTCTGAAAAATGCGATCGGTTCCCCACAGGCTGACGGGGAGCAGGGGCGTTTGGGTTTTTGCGGCGATCAGGGCTGCGCCTAGCTTGGGGTCGGGGATGCGTCCGTCGGGGGTGCGCGTACCCGGCAGGAAGACCCCAACCGCCCAGCCTTCCTCAAGCTGCTCCATCGCTTTGCGAATTGCCGTTCGGTCGGCAGAACCCCGCTTCACGGGATATGCGCCATAGAGCGCGATCGCCTGCTTCAGCACCGGAATCCGAAACAGCTCTTCCTTCGCCATGTAGGACACCGGGCGGCGAACGCTGCACGACAGCAGCGGCGGGTCAAAGTCGCTGGCGTGGTTCGACACCACCAGCAAGCGCCCATCTTTAGGAACATTCTCTGCCCCATAGACCCGCCCCCGAAAGTAGAAATGCAGCACGGGTGCCACGACCGACCATTTGAACAGGTGGTAGAGCACTAGACTGGCAACGGGTTCGCGATCGCGGCTCATGGCTCCTGCTGGGGATGAGAGGAACTAGGACGGGTTGGGGAAAAGGCGGTCGAGATCGGCGATCGCCCCCACATTTTCCAATGCCATGTCTTTGCAGGTGCGCTTCACCAATCCGGTTAGCACTTTACCTGGTCCGACTTCGATAACCTGCTCCACCCCTTCGGCTTCCAGTTGCAGGGAAATTTCTCGCCAACGCACTGAGCCCGTCATTTGCTGGGCGAGGCGTTGCTTCAACGTTTCGGCATCCGTAGTGGGGATGGGGTCTACATTCGATAGCACAGGCACCTTTGCAGGTTGGAACATCACAGGCTCCAGCACCTCCTGAAATTCCTGGGCGGCGGCTTCCATCAGGGGCGAGTGAAAGGCTCCACTCACGTTCAAGGGCATAGCCCGCTTGGTTTTTACCGCTGCCATCACGGCTTCTACGCCGTCTTTGGTGCCAGAAATAACGACTTGAGCAGAATTATTATCGTTTGCCAGGACAACGCCATCGGTAGCCTCAATCGCCTGCTCCAGTTGGTCGCGATCGAAGCCGATGAGTGCCGCCATCATCCCTTCGGAGGCGGTGTCCATCAGCTCGGCTCGGCGCTTCACCAGGTGCAGCCCTGCGGCAAAATCCAGCACCCCTGCGGCATAGAGCGCCACATACTCGCCCAGACTGTGCCCCGCCACAAAGCTGGGTTCCTGTCCCCGCTGGCGCGTCAGGTCTACCAAAATGCTCTCAATCACGTAGAGGCAGGGTTGGGTGTAGAGGGTTTTGGAAAGCTTGTCTTCTTCGCTCTGACAAACATCGGGAACCGACCAGCCCAGGATAGATGCGGCTTGCTCAAAGCGGGCGATCGCCGTGGCATCCTCCGCCAGATCTGCGCCCATGCCGATTGCCTGTGATCCCTGTCCTGGAAACACCCATGCTGTCTTCATTGTGATTTGTCCTTCTTGTCGGTTCTTACGCGAATCGTAATACGGTTTGTGATCCAGAATACAGCCCGAACCTACCCAGCAGACTGTCCCCAGCGGAAAATGGCGGAACCCCAGGTCAAGCCTGCGCCAAACCCAGCACTGGCAATCACCTGCCCCGGCTGAATTTTTCCGGCACGCACCCATTCATCGAGTGCCAGGGGAATGGAGGCAGCCGAAGTATTCCCGTACTCTGCCATGTTGCTGATGATTTTGTGGGCAGGGATCTTGAGGCGATCGCCCACCGCATCCAAAATGCGCTGATTCGCCTGGTGCAGGAGCAACCAATCCACTTGCTCTACGGTCATGTCGGCGCGGAACAGGGCTTTCTCAATCACCTCTGGCACTCGCCGCACCGCAAAGCGATACACTTCCTGCCCGTTCATGGTGATGGGGTTGAAGGTTCCTTTTTCAATGGAAACCTCACTGTTCAGTGGCTTTGGCTCACTCTGGTAAGCCAGGTTGAGGCAGCCATTGAGGGTGCCGTCGCTGCGTAACTCAAACCCTAGCAGCGAATCGGTGGTGTCGCTAGCTTGCAGGACAACGGCTCCGGCTCCATCCCCAAACAAAACGCAGGTGCGGCGATCGCCCCAGTCTGTCCAGCGCGACAGCACATCAGCCCCAATCAGCAATACATTGCGATAGGTGCCCGTGCGGATGAACTGCGAAGCTGTCACCAGACCAAAAATGAAGCCCGAACAGGCTGCCGTCAGGTCAAACGCCACCGCTTTGGACGCACCCAGTGCTGTCTGAATTTGACAGGCGGTGCCAAACAAATCGTCGGGGGTCGAAGTGGCAAGGATGATCAAGTCCACCTCTTCTGGCGCAACGCCTGCCATTTCCAGTGCTTGCTGACTGGCATGGGTAGCGAGCGATCGCACCGTTTCCTGGGGACTGGCAATATGCCGATTGCGAATCCCCGTCCGCGACGCAATCCAGTCGTCGGACGTTTCAACAATCTGACTTAATTCTTCATTATCCAAACGCGCAACCGGGGCGCTAGAGCCACATCCTGTGACTGCCACCCCGGCTCCAAACCGTTCCAACATTACTCATTTCCCTCTGACTGTTCAGTGCTTCGAGACAGAGAAGCCTGTCCCTCAGAAGCCACTGCCTGGGTTTGCTCAAACTGTGATTGAATGCGCTCCAGGACGCGATGGTCAACCGCTTCCTTTGCCATACGGATGGCATTAAAGATGGTAGGAGCCTGAGAACTTCCGTGGCTGATAATACACACCCCTGCCACACCCAAAAGCAACCCACCACCGTGCTCCGCGTGGTCAATCCGCTGCTTGATGCGCCGCAAGTTGGGCTTCAGCAACGTGACACCCAGCTTGCCATTCAACCCTTGAGGTAACTCTTCGCGCATGGTTTGCAGCATGACCTCACCGATTGCTTCAGCAAACTTGAGCAAAATATTGCCGACAAAACCATCACAAACGACAACATCGAAGCGCCCAGTTAGCACGTCTCGACCTTCCGCATTACCAATAAAAGGAATTTGCGGGTTGTCTTCCAACATCTGATGGGCGCGAACCGCTAAATCGTTGCCCTTCGTGGATTCTTCACCAATATTCAACAGCCCGACCTTAGGCTCAGTCGTTCCCAGTACACACTCAGAGTAAACCTTTCCCATCAGGGCAAACTGCTCTAAAAACTTGGGACGACAATCGACATTTGCCCCCACATCTAATAGCAGCATAGGCTTAGCCATCATGGTCGGCAAAACGGCTCCGATCGCCGGGCGATCGATACCCGGCAACCGCCCCAGGCGCAATAGCGCCGCTGCCATTGCCGCCCCGGAGTGCCCAGCAGAAACAACCGCATCTGCCTGCCCTTGCTTCACCAGATCCATTGCCACGTTAATCGACGCACGAGGCTTGCGACGTATCCCACTGAGGGGTTCCTCATGCATTTCGACCACGCCCTCTGAGGGAATGACCTGTATATTTGCTGCCGAACTATGCTGCTTGAGAGATTCATTAACCTGTTGAGGATCGCCCACTAACAGAACGTCGGCATCCAGTTCTGCTTGTGCTCTCACCGCCCCTGCCACAATTTCCGACGGAGCATGATCTCCGCCCATTGCGTCAACAGCAATCCGTGCTCGAGTTAAACCCATCCGTTTGCTCGAAGTGATAGAAACCTCAAAAATTCTATCAGATGGACGATCGCCCTAACGGAACTTACAGAAGGAAATGCTGTTTATCCCGTAGCTTTTTCTGTCTCACCTGGGGGCATGATGCGCTGGAACAGGTAGCCCGTTCCCCGTGCAGTCAAGATTAGTTCAGGGTTGCTGGGGTCTTCTTCCAGCTTGGCGCGAAGTCGCGAAATATGAACATCTACAACTCGCGTATCAACGTGGCGCTCTGGGGTGTAGCCCCACACCTCCTGAAGAATTTCGGAACGGGAAAACGGTTCACCCGATCGCCCGACCAACAGCTCCAGCAAGCTGAATTCCATACCCGTTAGGCGAATTCGCTCGTCACCTTTGTAAACCTGGCGTTTGTTGGTGTCGATACGAATGGCATTGATCTGAATAACACCTGAACTGGGAATGCCTGTGGTGCTAACCTTATCGACCCGACGCAGCACCGACCGAATGCGAGCCTCCAACTCCTTGGGAGAAAAGGGCTTGACAACATAGTCGTCTGCGCCCAATTCCAGACCCGTGATGCGATCGGCAACATCGCCTAGAGCCGTTAGCATGATGATAGGCACATCGGACTCCTTGCGAAGTTCCTGGCAAACACCATAGCCATCGAGCTTGGGCATCATGACATCTAGCACCACCAAGTCGGGTTCGGCGTTGTGAAAGGTGTCGAGTGCCTCTTCGCCGTCCGCAGCTGTTACAACGTCGTACCCAATCATGGAAAGACGTGTTTCCAGAATCCGGCGGATGCTGGCTTCGTCATCGACAACCAAAATTTTTTCTTTGTGATTCTCCAATTTCCTCAACACTCCTTGAGACGAATCTTTTGGATGTTAAATTCTGTTCATCCTGGCTACTAAAATATTAGCCTAGTTATCCAAAGGCAGACTGTCGAAATCTTTATCAAGACTACGCTTCAGAGTTTTTTAAGAATTTGTCTAAAGTGTACCAATCTCAATAAGTTTTGTATGCCTGGGATTGATTAAGTATTGTCAAGACTAATTTCAAGCTCCAGAAGTTTTTATGAAATGAGGTTCAGCTTTCTTTATGCCCAAGTCGCGATCGCACTATGTCTGCAATGAATGTGGGGCTACATCGGCGCAATATTTTGGGCGCTGTTCCTTTTGTGGCAGTTGGAACACACTCATCGAGCAGGCTGCACCCGCTACAACCAGCACCAGCAACCCTCGCCAGGCGGCGCGGGGCAGTCGCAGCAAAGCCGGGAAGCCCCTAAAGGCGCAGGCGATCGCCTCCCTTACCCTGAACCAGATCACCGACCATCCCCAAACCCGCGTTTCCTCTGGCTATGGCGAGCTAGACCGGGTGCTGGGCGGCGGCATTGTCCCTGGTTCCCTGGTGCTGATTGGCGGCGACCCCGGCATCGGCAAATCCACGCTGCTGTTGCAGGCGGCGAACCAACTGAGCCTGAATTATCGGGTGCTATATGTTTGTGCCGAAGAGTCGGGGCAGCAGGTGAAGCTTCGTGCCCAGCGGCTAGGGGTTGGCGCATCCTCGGACAGCTCCAGTCCCGCAGAGGCGGAAGTATCGAATGGCAATGGCTCGACGGCAACAGCGGCGATCGCCGCCCCACCCGAAGCCACCCCCGACACCCGCGAAGCCGAAAACGGACTCTATCTCCTGCCCGAAACGGATCTGGACACGATTTTGGCGGAACTGGAATCCCTGCGTCCCAATATCGCCGTCATCGACAGTATCCAGGCGCTCTACTTCGCGTCCCTCAACTCTGCCCCCGGCTCCGTCTCCCAGGTGCGGGAATGTACCTCAGCACTGATGCAGGTCGCCAAGCGGCAGCACACCTCCCTCTTCATCGTGGGGCATGTGACCAAGGAGGGGGCGATCGCCGGACCCAAGGTGCTGGAGCATTTGGTAGACACGGTGCTGTATTTTGAGGGCGATCGCTTTGCCAGCCACCGCCTCCTGCGCTCCGTCAAAAACCGCTTTGGTGCCACCCAGGAACTCGGCGTTTTCGAGATGGTGAACCGGGGCTTAGAAGAAGTCCTCAACCCCTCCGAGCTTTTCCTGGGCAGTCGCGACGAAGAGACACCGGGAACCGCCACCATCGTCGCCTGTGAGGGCACGCGACCGCTTTTGGTGGAACTCCAAGCCCTGGTTAGCCCCACCAGCTACTCCTCCCCCCGCCGCTCCACCACGGGCATCGAATACAACCGCTTCCTGCAAATCCTGGCGGTGCTGGAAAAGCGCGTCGGCATCCCCCTCTCCAAGCTCGATGCCTATGTCTCCTCCTCCGGCGGCATCAACGTGGGCGAACCCGCTGCGGATCTGGGGGTTGCGGTGGCAGTAGCCGCTAGTTTCCGCGATCGCATCGTCGATCCTGAAGCTGTCCTCATTGGCGAAGTCGGCTTGGGCGGCCAGGTGCGCTCCGTTTCCCAAATCGAGCAACGGCTGAAAGAAGCCATGAAACTCGGCTTCAAACGGGCGATCGTCCCCAGCGGTCAAGAAAAAGTCCCCGGCATCAAAATCGACATCATCCCCGTCTCCCGCGTTATCGACGCTATCACCACCGCCCTCATTGCCACCCGCTGAGACAATAGTGAGTGAGTGAGTGGATGGGCAACGCCCACTCACTCACCCACCCTCCTTCCCGATCATTTCCATTCGTATCAACCGCGATGAAAGCAACACCCGCAGTTGTAGAGTGTTAGCAAATTTTGGAACAGGAGAGACAGCAATGGAGATCCCCCTTTCACCCCTGAGGCGGGTTGGCGTATTTCTGGCGGGCTTGCTGATGAGTTGGTTTTGTCTGGGCGGCGGGATGTTGCAGGCAGAGGCGATCGCCAGCCCCGCCAACCAGCACATGATGACCGACATCACCGTGCAACTGGGCACCGAAGCCGGAGAACTGGTCTTCGTCCCCAACCACCTGGAGTTCTCTGCCGGGCACCGCTATCGCCTGCGGTTGGAGAACCCCAGCCCCACGAAGCACTACTTCACCGCCAAAGACTTTGCCGACGGCATCTGGACGCAGAAGGTACAAGCCGCTGGCGTCGAGGTCAAAGGTGCCATTCACGAACTGGAGCTACAACCCGGAGCCGCCGCCGAGTGGGTCTTCGTCCCCCTCAAGCCTGGCACCTACAACCTCCGCTGCATCATCGCCGGACACACCGAAGCCGGGATGACGGGTGAAATCACGATCGCACCTTGATGGAGGGCGATCGCTAAATTTACCTTGGTAAAATGTGAGGAAGGGCAGAAGGTAAGTGCTATGACCCAGACTGTTCAAGCCAATGAGCTAACTCTACAAGATGTGGAAGATCGGTTTAGTTTATCCCAAGTAGATGGGATGCCATTTTTTTCGGAATACCAGGTAGATGTATCAGATGGGTCAAATTTAGATGAATACAATCGCCGTCAGTTAGACCAGGCCCGTACCGACTTTCTTCTTCTGGCAAAAGCGCCCATTCAGGAAGAAATCGTAAAGTTGGTTGTTGTCTCACCTGTTCTTTCTGCCGCAGGATTCTATCGTCCTCCTTACCACCTCGTTGCCGAAAAACAAGTAGGATTGGCTTTTCAAGAAGAGGATGAAATTTTGCGGGGACGGCTCGACATTCTGGTATTAAATCAGTCTCTTTGGGTGACAGTATTAGAATCTAAAGGCAAGCGCTTTAATGTGTTAGAAGCAGTTCCACAAGCACTGTTTTATATGATGGGAAGTTCAGCCTCTCAAAACACTGTATTTGGTTTGGCAACCAATGGAAGCGAATTCCTCTTTCTTAAGTTGCAAAAGGGTAATTCTTCTCAGTATGCCTTTTCAAGGCTATTTTCCCTACTCAACCCAGGGAATGATTTATATGCAGTAGTCAGCGGATTAAAACAAATCGGAGAAATTGTTACTCGGAGTGCGATCGCCGCCTAGAAAAAATCTTTACCTACTCCTTAACCAAGGCATCCCACCATGAACCAAGCCCTTTCACTCAAAACCCAATTTCTCAGTGCTGAGGAGTTTCTTTCCTTAGAAAATGCAGCAGATACTCGTTATGAGCTTGTCGATGGGGTGCTCGTCAAAATGCCGCCGGAATCGGATGAAAATAATGATATTGCGAAGCGTTTACTCTTTGAACTGGCTAAGTATTTTTCCGTTTCTCTCATAGCCTACAAAGATACTGAAATTCAGGTAACAGGACGAAGAGCAGGTTTTCGAATTCCTGATTTGCTTGTGCATTCAGAAGGATCGAAAGCAGCATTAGCCGGAAAAAATCGTGCTACCTTAACCCTTGATATGCCACCACCTGATTTGGTAATCGAGGTTGTATCTCCAGGGAAAGTGAACCGCGATCGCGACTACCGCTACAAGCACACCGAATATGCCGCCCGCCAAATCCCAGAATATTGGATTATTGATCCAGAAGAGCGAAAAGTAACAGTTTGCCAGTGGATTGATGGCAAGTATGAGGACGCTGTTTACGCCCAAAACGAGGCAATTCAGTCAGCATTGATTGCGGAATTAGCCTTAACCGTAGATGCTATTTTTGCTTGATTGCAGGCAGCTAAATCTAAGATTTTATGAAGGAAAAACCGAAATTTCTGCCTATCTTCGCCGTACCTTGCTGACCATTTTGCGGGATAGTCGTAGTCCCAGAGACTCGCGTTCTGCCCACTCCTGGACGATGCGGAAGAAGAGTTGGCGATCGCCCGCTTGCAGCACGGCGGTCTGGTCAGCGGTTTCGATGGCGTAGGGGTAGCCGCCGCCGATGATCACCTCTGCCCGTACCCAGTCCAAGATTTCCTCTAGACGTCCGGCTTCCACAATCCAGAGGGGAAACTCCAGCCGCACGGGGTAGTGGTCACGGGTCGTCTTCAGGTAGACAAAGCCGATGCGATCCTGGTATTCGGCATAGGCAGAGAGGATGTCAGCGCGATCGCACTGGAACAGGGGCGTGCGATCGCCCCAGTCCATTGGCAGGCGGTTCACCAACTGCGCGTCATGTACCATCGACGCATCGGGCAGGGCATACAACTGGCGTAGCATCACCGTCAGGTCGTCGGCGTAGGTCGTGTCGATATAGCCCACCACCGGGACACGATGCGCCTCGCTGGCTCGCAGGAGCCGCAGCAGGGCGTTGATATAGAACTTCCGTGCGTCGTCGTCAAATCGCTGGGCAAAGGTCGCCACCAGGGAGCCATCGAAGAACAGCAGACAGCGCTCCGCTTGCGAGTGGCTTTCGATATAGTCCACCAGGCGATCGATTTCCATGCCATAGCGGCGCATATTCACCTGACGATCGGCAAAATCGCCCCCCTCCGTTCGCAACTCGTCCGGGGTCATTACATCAACCTGCACATCTTTGGTGTAGCCCCCGGTTTCCTGATGGTGGTTCTCAAACCAGCCAATCTGGATGAGGGCAATGGGAATCGAGAGATCCTTGCCGGGATAAATCTGCGAACCATCAACCGCAAAAGTCGTGACACCTTCCAGGCGATCGCGCACCCAACGGTGGCTTTCTTCCCGGTTCTGCCACTGCAAGCCTGCCTTCACCACGCCCTCCTTTGCTGCCGCCATCGACTCCAGGGGGCGAGCGCCCAGTTTGCCCGGATGCTGGCGGAGCAACACTTCACGCCTGGCATCGGACAGGCTTACGAACTCGTCCATCGCTTCCCAGTAGCTATGCAGGATGTCCCCTGCCTCCCGGTTGAACAGGGAAAACTGCTCGCGTTTTTCGTTAAGCAACTCAAAAATTCGGTTGGGCTGGAGCGGCATGGTAGTCCTCGATCGCTAGCTTGACCAGATATTTCCCCTGCTAACCTCTGGCTTTGGGTATTGCCATTACCAAAAGTAGAACAGGGGTTCAGTCTTCAAAGCTAGCAAAGACCTGGAGCAGTTGATCGACTTCTTTCAATTCACCCACCAGGCGGCGCACCGGACGGGGATGGACGCGCATTAGGGTTGGGGTGGCGGTGATGCGATCGCTCTCAGCCTGTTCAGGGTTTTTGTAGATATCGATCACCCGTAGGGTGTAGGGCTGATTGAGCGATCGCTCTAGCAACTCATGCAGATTCCGTAAAATCCCTTCTGTAACGGCATTATTCCCCGCCACATACAGCCGCAAAATATACCCCGTTGAAGGTTGAGGCTTAGAGGCATTGAATGGGTTGCTGTTAAAAGGCTGAGCTGGAGTAACTGCCCCCAACTCGTTACCCGAAAACTGCACAATCAGGTCGTGGTTGTCCCACAGGCTGGGAAATTGTTGGCGATAGCGTTCGAGGATGGGGCGATCGCACACCTCCGCCACCTGGGGAACGGCTTGCCAGGTTAATGAACCCGTCCCAAAGGCGGCATTGAGCAGGGCTTGATGTCGCAACACCAGAGGATAAGCCTCCGCATGTTGAATGATGTCCTGGGTTCTGGGATCTCGCCACCGATCGATAGTTGCGGTGTAGCAGGGAACCAGAAAATGGGGCGGTTCGGCTAAATCCAGCAACTCTTGCAACAGGGCACAGAGTTGTAAATGCCAGCGCTGCTTCTTGTCTGGGTCAATGCAGTACACCATATCGCCGCCCGGCGTGAACAGTGCCAGACCTTTGAACAGAGTCGGCAGCGAGGGAGAGGTAGAAAAATCAGGAGACATAGGCACAAGACCTACTGTGGGGCATGGAGAATGGCGGAATCGGCGATCGCAGCGATAGCAAGGATCTAAAACAGCTTGGGACAGGTTGTTTCGGCACAACGAACAAGGGTTGGGCTATCTACCAAAGACCAGCACCAAATTTGCTGGCTGAGTTTGAATAGCTCAATTCATCGGGCTGAAACAACTGAACCTATCCACTTATGACTGAATCCACCTATGGCTTAATTCACTTATGGCTTAATTCACTTATGGCTTAATTCACTTATGAAAGAGGAACAGGAAGGGCACAATCTCGGCATGGTCTAACCCATCCAACCGACTAGGCTCAAAGCGAAGAAGACGCCATTAGAAGACAAAGAGAAGACAAAGGGCATAGGTCAGCGTGTTATCAACTCAATCCTTTGCACTATCGAGTAGAAGCTGACCAGTAAGTAACATTAGGGTCCAAGGGATGAGTCCAAGGGATAAGTCCAAGGGAAGGCAAGGGATTACTGTTTCTATTGTGGGGCTGAAATTTTGTAGCGGAACAAAGTTGTTGCAGGCTGCACAAAAAGTTCAAACTTGCGATCGCAAATTTAGATTCCTTCGCAATTTCTCATCCCACTTCAAAAACAACCTGAACCCCGAGAGCACTCGAATTCGCAAAAATGGAGGCATCTGTTAGCAGTGCCCCCATTCACAGGTTGAAGCATTCAGACCATTGACCCAAACCGTTGACCCAAACCGTTGACGCAAAATATCTCACGCAATCTCACGCAAAATATCTTATACAAATCTTATGCAAACCATCTGGGCTTGGCTCAGGCAGCAAACGGAATGTCTGAGCCAAAATGCCAAGCCCTGGTTTTTGCAGCTTCCGAAACGGCGCTAAACCCGTCCCCGCAGGATTTGCGCCATTTCGTTAGGCTTAGGCGACATTTCTAGAGCGGTTTCTTCGGTGATGCGTCCGGCTTCGTAGAGGGCATAGAGCGATTGGTTCATCGTACACATGCCATCAAAGCCGCATCGGGGGAGTAGGGCATCCACCTCATCCATATCGCCCCGTCGAATATAGTCACGGATGGCGTCGGTGTTGATCAGAATTTCGTGGAATGCGGCTCGTTTGCCGTCGGTTGTCCGGCACAAGCCCTGCGCCACCACCGCGACCAGAGATTCGGCGATCGACAATCGCATGGGGTCCTGCTGATCTGGCTCATACAAGCCCAGGATACGCTCGATGGTCTTCACCGCACTGTTGGTGTGCAGGGTTCCCATGACGAGGTGACCCGTTTGGGCGGCTTTTAGGGCGGTGTTTACGGTTTCCTTGTCCCGCATTTCACCCACCAGAATGACATCTGGGTCTTCCCGCAGCGAGGCTTTTAGGGCGTTGTCAAACTTCTGTGTGTTTATCCCCACTTCCCGCTGCTTGATCAGCGACTTACGGCTGGTATGGACAAATTCAATCGGGTCTTCGATGGTGATGATGTGCTTAGGCATTTCCCGGTTCATATAGTCAACCATCGCCGCCATGGTGGTGGACTTACCCGAACCCGTTGGTCCAGTCACCAGAATGAGTCCCTTGTGGTAATGGCACAAATCCCGCAGCACAGGCGGCATCTGCAATTCTTCCAGGGTGAGGATCTTCATGGGGATCAAACGCATAACCATTGCCGGACCCCGCAAGGTATCGAAGATGTTGATCCGGGCACGGGCAAAGTCGTATTGGGTTGCGCCGTCGAAGTCTAGCTTCTCCTCAAACCGGACGATTTCCTCATCGGTCAAGACTTCCTGCAACCAGCTCATAAAGGTCTGTTGATCGGTAACGGGATGCTCGGTCGTCTCGATTTCTCCCCGGTTACGGTAACGGGGAACTTCATTCACCCCAACGTGAATATCCGAAAAGCCCTTGTCAAAAGCATTCTTCACAATGGTTTCCAGGGTGGGCTGTCCGGGGGAAGGCTGGCTGCGTGCCGCTGGGCTGCGTGGCGGAGTGGAGGGACGATGCCCTGGAGGGGGGGGCGGTGCCGCAGGCGGACGCCTTGCCCCAGGAGCCGCTGCGGGCATTCCAGGAGGCGCATTCACCGCTGTGACAGGACCTGCTTGGGGGTTGGCGCGGGTCATGGGCGGAGTAGGGCGAGTCCGCGAAGTCTGCTGAGTTTGATCTGGGGAGGCAGAAGCGTGAGCTGCCGGACGAGGAGGGGGTGGGGTGCGTGGCACCGAAGATGGGGGTGGGGTGGAGGGACGTTGTGCGTCAGTCATAGGTCAACTCACTGTGTAGTGCAATATTGAGTGCAGTGTGTGTGAAGGTGTGTTGGTGATTGAGATGCTAATTGAGATGCTATTGGTGTAGCGGTTAGAGGGATGTGCAAGCCGGGGACAAGTCAGTTAAGTGAATAAAGCTCTGTTAAGTGCAAGTTAGCAAAGGATTATTCAATATCATCGCAACGCAAAGGCAAAAACTGGATTGAGGAAAATGCTGTATCGGTGAGCCATACTCACAAGCCGTACCGACAATAATTCGTTATTAACCCCCAAGCAGGGTGTGAAAAAGTAGGATGTGCAAGGGGAAATGTCTGACAGGCGATGACATTATTTCTATACCATCCATCCATATTTTCAATGCGTCAATCTCTGTCTGCATCTTGGTCAGCATCTTGTAAACCATGAGCTTGGATATGAGCCTTGGAGATTTTGGGGAGCCTTTGGGGAGCGGAAATTACCGTTTGAGCATGTTGTGATTCATAGATTGATTCATAGGTAATGATGTTTCGATGAATCAGAAGATGACTCAGAAACAATGCCCTGGCTCAACTCTGAATCCGTAGATCATCTATTCAATACTCCATCTCAATGCTCCATCGATGATTAATGCTCCATCGTTCATAGATGCTCCATCGTTATAGCGGCTTCTGGCAAAAATGGTTTGAGTAGATGGAAGACAAGGGTATTGGTCGAGCCTTGCGATCGCACCTCCTCCCCAGTCTTCCCAATATCGGGGCAAATTCGATCAATCTGCCCTACACCAGGGTGTTTAGCCATGCCCTTTCCCTACCCTGAGCCGTGCATCTGACCTGGCAGATACAGGTCAAGTTGCCTGGGAATCTGAGAGACGGGAGGAATCTCAGTTGATTCTCAGTCGATATAGCTTCTGGCGAGGAGGAAGAGTTGTCTCTGGGATAACCGTAAGCAATTCTCATGGGCGATCGCCAGATTTCGTGATACAGAGTTAGGGGTAGTGGCACAAGTACCGCTTTTGAGTAGTTTTTGATGGATTTTCGGTACTTTTTGAGGCATTATAAATGGCTCACGAAGATTGCCGATAAAACAGGATAATGACTGATTTTTTGACAAAAAAACGTTAATTGCATGACTGCGGCATCCTCTCTTTACGCTATATTCTCCAGATACGCTTTTACTTGTGTTCTCTCAGTCTTCTAATTGGCAAGGCGCTACCTGTCTCGGGTTACACCGCAGCTCCAAGAATCATTTGTCACTGATTCAGCCCTTAGAATCCGTTACAATTCTTTAAGATAAGTTTGGCTTACTGTAATTAAAAGTAAACCTGATGAAAAGCCAAGTTGCACTAGATTGAAAAGAGTAACATTCTCTTCGCGTCTCTTATAAACATCTGTCAAGGATTTGCAAGAATTCCAAGGTAATCGGTTATGCATTTGAGTGAAATTACCCATCCCAATCAGTTGCACGGTCTCAGCATTCAACAGTTGCAACAGATTGCCCGCCAGATCCGCGAAAAGCACCTGGAAACGGTCGCCACCTCTGGCGGTCATTTGGGTCCGGGGTTGGGGGTTGTTGAATTAACGCTGGCACTCTACCAGACGCTGGATCTCGATCGCGACAAGGTGGTATGGGATGTGGGGCACCAAGCCTATCCTCATAAGCTCATTACCGGACGCTACAACCGTTTTCATACCCTGCGCCAAAAGGATGGGGTGGCGGGTTATCTGAAGCGTTGCGAAAGTTCATTTGATCATTTTGGCGCGGGTCATGCGTCTACCAGTATCTCTGCGGCGCTGGGCATGGCGTTGGCGCGCGATCGCAACGGCGATGACTACAAAGTAGCGGCTGTCATTGGCGACGGGGCGCTCACCGGGGGCATGGCACTGGAGGCCATCAACCACGCTGGGCATTTGCCCAACACCAACCTGTTGGTCGTGCTGAACGATAATGAAATGTCAATTTCCCCCAACGTGGGGGCGATTCCCCGCTACCTCAACAAAATGCGCCTCAGCCCGCCCATGCAGTTCCTCACCGATCGCCTGGAGGAAGAGTTTAAGCATTTGCCATTCCTGGGTGAGTCGCTGTCGCCTGAATTGTCCCGGGTGAAGGAAGGGATGAAGCGGTTGGCAGTGCCCAAGGTAGGGGCGGTGTTTGAAGAACTGGGCTTTACCTACATGGGTCCGGTGGACGGGCATAACCTGGAAGAGTTGATCAGCACCTTTAAGCAAGCTCACAAGATGCCGGGTCCGGTGCTGGTGCATGTGGCGACAACGAAGGGTAAGGGATATGCGATCGCCGAGAAGGATCAGGTTGGCTACCATGCCCAAAACCCCTTTGACCTGGCGACGGGTAAAGCCAAGCCTTCTACCAGCCCCAAACCCGCCAGCTATTCCAAAGTATTTGGACATACCCTGACCACGCTGGCAGAAAACAACCCCAAAATCATCGGCATCACCGCCGCGATGGCGACGGGAACCGGGCTGACCAAGCTTCAGCAAAAGCTGCCCGAACAATATGTAGATGTGGGGATTGCAGAGCAACATGCGGTCACCCTGGCGGCAGGGCTTGCCTGTGAGGGAATGCGCCCGGTTGCCACAATCTACTCTACCTTCCTGCAACGGGCATTTGACCAGATTGTGCATGATGTCTGTATTCAGAATCTGCCGGTCTTCTTCTGTCTGGATCGGGCGGGCATCGTTGGGCAGGATGGACCGACCCACCAGGGTCTATACGACATCGCCTACCTGCGCTGCATCCCCAACATGGTGCTGATGGCTCCGAAGGATGAAGCGGAGTTCCAGCGCATGATTGTGACGGGTGTGGACTATACCGATGGTCCGATCGCCCTGCGCTATCCCCGTGGTAGTGGCTATGGCGTGCCGCTGATGGAAGAGGGCTGGGAGCCGCTTCCCATTGGCAAGGCAGAGCAGTTGCGCCAGGGCGAGGATGTGCTGCTTTTGGGCTATGGCACGATGGTTTACCCTGCCATGCAAGCGGCGGAAATCCTGAGTGAGCATGGCATTGAAGCGGCAGTGGTAAATGCTCGCTTTGCAAAACCACTGGATACGGAACTGATTGTGCCCCTGGCAAAACAGGTGAGCCGGGTTGTAACCCTGGAAGAGGGTTGCATCATGGGTGGCTTTGGGTCGGCGGTTGCAGAAGCACTGCTGGATGCCGAGGTCATGGTTCCGGTAACGCGCGTCGGTGTGCCAGATGTTCTGGTGGATCATGCGACACCGGATGAGTCGAAGCAAGCGCTGGGCTTGACGGGTCCGCAGATTGCCGATCGCATCCTCAAGTTGATGAAGTCCCAGGTACAGCCCAGCGAGACGCTGATTGAGCAAGCTTGATACATGAGCCATTGCTGAATTAGCATTGCACCCTAAAGACCCCCTGCAAAAACGATCTCGTGTTTTGCAGGGGGTCGTTCTGTTCTTTGTGCAGGCGCTTCATCACCAATCCTTCATCACCAATCCTTCATCACCAATCCTTCATCACCAATAAAAGCCTACGTTTGGGGAAGCAGGTGCGGCGAAGCCACAGCTGCTTCCCCCCAATACCTTCACTATTTTTCTAAAACCCTTGATTTTGCGTGCGCTCTGCAACGCAAAATCAAGGGTTTTAGGATTGAAAATAAAATAAAAACCGGAATTTTTGATGAGAAGCGCGGCATTACCGCGCTTCTCATCAAAAATTCCGGTTTTATTTCGTACGTGATCCTTAGAAAAATAGTGAAGGTATTGATTTGTTGGAACACACTTAGAAGAACTATAGTAAGCACAACTACTTAAAGTTGCTGCTTACTCATTAAATATATGGAAGCCCTAAATCCTGTTTTTCCTGTTGTTTGGCAGAACGACGCTTTATTGTTGATTGACCAAAATCGGTTGCCCGATGAGTATGATCTGGTGCGAATCAATCGTTCAGAGGATTTGGTGATCGCCATCAAAGACATGATTGTGCGGGGGGCTTCGGCGATCGCTGTGGCGGCTGCCTATGGCATATACCTGGGGGCGCGGGAAATTCAAACGACCGAACGAGCGGTGTTTCTAAATCACCTGGAGTCGGTTGCCCAAACCCTGCGGGCAACCCACACCCCTGCGGTAAACCTGTCCTGGGTGATAGACCGGATGCTGAAAGCGGCACGGCACACGGTCGGGGATGTTGCCCATCTCAAACGCACGCTACTGGAGGCAGCACAGGACATCCAAAACGAAAATCTTCAGGTGTGCTACCAAATTGGCAATAACGGACTGGAAGCCTTGCCCGAAATTCCTCAAAAGCTGCGTCTGCTGACCCACTGCAATGCGGGGGCACTGGCAACGGCGGGATATGGAACGGCGCTGGGGGTTGTGCGATCGGCATGGCGGGGCGATCGCCTGGAACGGCTGTATGCCACAGAAACCCGCCCCCGCTTCCAGGGCGCACGGCTCACCGCATGGGAATGCGTGGAAGAGGGCATTCCCATTACGCTGATTGCCGATGGGATGGCAGCCCATGTGATGCAGCAGGGCATGGTAGATGCGGTGGTGGTCGGCGCAGATCGCATCGCTGCCAATGGCGATGTTTCCAACAAAATTGGAACCTATGGACTAGCTTTGCTGGCAAAGGCGCACAATCTCCCTTTTTTGGTGGCAGCTCCTCTGTCCACCATTGACTTTAGTCTTCCCACAGGTGCCCAGATGCCGCCTGTGGTGCGGGCTGACAGAGAACTGTCGCATATTTTCGATCGCCCCATTTGCCCAGCCGGAACGGAATTTTACAACCCCGCTTCCGATGTGACCCCGGCGGATTTGGTTACGGCAATTATTACCGAACAGGGGGCGATCGCCCCTTCAGAGTTATCGCAGTTCCAAACAAGGCAGGCGAGGTAGCATTTGCCTTTCCGGCTAGCGTCCCAGCTTATTGGGAATATCCGCACAGCCCCCCGGAACCGTGAGGCGAGTGTCGGACCCTCCCCAGGCACAGAAATATCGACGCTGTTCTTCCGACATCCGCTTAACGTTGGTCAGGTTTGCCCCTTCGACGACGGCTCCGGTATGTTCCCCGGTGGTGTAATTGGGGATAGTCCTACGGCTGCGGGGCGTGGCAGTTTCGACGGGACCATAGAAAAAGCGAGTCCCTTGCAGGTCAGCATTGGATAAATCTGCATCCACCAAAATGGTGCGGGCAAGATTGGTTTTAACCAGATCCGCTCCTCGGAGGTTAACCCGAATCATGTTGGCGTCGCTCAGGTCTGTCCAGCGGAGGTCAGTTCGTGCCATGTTGGTGCTGGCAAGCATGACCCCCAGGTTCACGACCCGCACGCCATAGTCCCGATCCTCTGCATAGCCCCCCGCTCCATCAAGTATGGCTCGTCCCAGCAGGCGATCGCGCTTCAGGGGCGTTAGCAACCGGGAGCGCGAAAGGAACCGCAACACCTTTGCTTTCCCCGTCGCATCTACACTGCTGAGAATGGCGGTGGTGCGTCCTTCGGCGATCGCCCGTTCCTGGGGCCAGTCTTCCAGCAAGCCTTCCGCATCCAGCACCAACTCTGAAATGCCCTGAAAGAAGGCATCAATCGTTTGCTGCTGAGTAATCAAGTTTTGCTGAATGGTCAAATCGCGGGAGATGATGTATTGCCGCCACGCAATGTAAACCGCCAGGACGGCAATCAGAATTTGTCCGACCGCACCCACCAGGTCGCCCGTCGCCCCCAACACCTCCCAGTTGAGGGAGAAGTACCAGTCGTAAAACCGTTGGTCGGCATTGCTAAATTGCCACAGGCTCCAGAGGGCGATCGCCACCCCCACCAGCGCCAGAGTTGCCACCCGTTGCCGCTCAGACAACAGTTGATATGCCAACCCCTGCAAGTCTTTCCAGAAAATCCGCAGTGCCAGCACAACGATGACAAACGAGGCGGCGAGGCTAACCCAGGCAATGTTGAGTGCTAACCCGGCGAGGGCGATCGCTATTGCCACCAGCAAGATGACGCCCTGGGGAGCCTGGGGAGGCTTGGCAGACGAAGCCACGGGGCGATCGCCCTCCTCAATCAACAGAGGATTTTGCTGTTGTAACTCGTCCACTGATCCCCGCTGGGGGTGCATCCCAGCATCCAGGTCGTCATCATCTAAATTTAGCTGGCTGGCAAAAGGGAGGGGACGCCCATTATTGGGGGGCGCGTTACTAGGCGTTAAGTTTTCAGAAGAAGGAGAAGACTGGGGGTCTGGGGTCATATGCTGGCAGAAAGAACTGAGAGCTAGAAAGGCGATTGAGAGATAGACAGAAGGCAAACCGGGAGACGGACGATCGCCCGTCTCCTGCTCCGATTATGCTTCCTGCTTCCCGAAAACTCAAACCCCCTCGGAAAAATTAAAGGGTTAGGATCACGTACGAAATAAAACCCGGAATTTTTGCTGAGAAGCGCGGCATTGCCGCGCTTCTCAGCAAAAATTCCGGGTTTTATTTTCAATCCTTAGGAGCTTTTTTCTCAGAACTATCCCGATTTTGTTGAAGGAGGGCGCGGTTTCGCCGCGCCCTCCTTCAACAAAATCGGGATATTCTTTTCTGGAAATCGCCTGAGAAAGAGCAGGACAGCGAAGGCAATGATTCCCCCATGGAGCCACAGGTTTTCGTACCAGGCAATTTTGGTGTAAGTTGCCATCTTGGCGAAGATGGGGTTGTAGGCATACCGGATGTTGCCGTTTGCATCTGCTTTAGAGGCTGTCAGGGTGTCGCCGTCCTGGTGGCGAAACAGCAGGGGTGTGAGCGGTTCGAGCTGGGCAACAGGCGAATCGTAGTGAAAAAAGAGCGAGGGTGTTCGAATTTCCAATCCCGTTTCTGTGGGGCGGATACGGGTAAAACAAGCTCTTCTCCCCCTCTATTGACTCTCTTCTATATGACTATCTGCGGTTAGGGTTTCGTCTTCTGTCGGGGAAGAGAACCCTACTGCACCCTCTGGCAGGGGTTCTAGCTCACCTTGATGGACCAGCGCCTGGTGAATTAGAGCGGCGGCTCCAGCCCGGCTAAGGGGTTGCGTGGGATTGAGCAACTGGGGGTCGGGATAGTTGACGATCAGTCCCAATTCGGTTGCCAGTGCCACTTCATCCAGGGCATAGTCGGGAATCTGGTCGGCATCGGCGTAGTATTGGCTGAGGTCAGGCGAGGGCTGCTCCGCTTGGGGGGCGGGCGATGTAGCGGCTTGCTGAGGCGCTGCCTGCGCCGGGGCAGGAGGGGCAAAAATGCGCATAATTTCCGTCGATGCCATCGGAAATGCTAGATGGAATGGCGTGCCTCGCTGGTCTTGTGCCATTGGGCGCTGGCTGGGGGGCGGCGTGCTGGCGGTTGCGGTTTGGGTTGTATCCTGGGACAAATTCAACCCTTCCACCAGCGCCAGGATGGCATTTACCCGGCTGACTTCCGTTTGTGGCTCAAATTCGTTTTCTTCGGGCAAGTCCATAAAGCCGCCTTCGTAGGCATCTTCGATCGCCCCTTCCGCCCAATAGCCTTCGGGCACATCGCTCAGAGTGCTGGCACTTTCGAGACTGCGCACATTCTCGGTATCAAACGCTTGGCGAATAATAGCGGCATACTCATCGCGATCGATGGGCTGTTCCGGACGGAAAGTGCCATCCAGATAGCCTTCCACAATGCCCTCCTGTGCCAACGTCTGGATGTAGGGTTGCGCCCAGTAATCGGAGGGGACATCGGGAAAAATGGATTGTGCCAACGCCCTGGCGGAAAATAGCCCTGGTGCGATCGCCGTAGATGCGATCGCACCGATAAGCGCAGCGACCTGACGCAACGACCAATCTTCTTCTCCCTGGCAGATAGCTGGATTTTGATTTAGCTTTTTGAAACTATTCATTTTGTCATCCTCTATTACTCAGCCGTGAGGTTTTGTTGAGTGTTGATTATTCGATTAATTATTTGAACGTTTAATCCGATGACTTTTCCTATGAACTTTCCTATGAACTTTTCCTATGGCTTTACTGCGGCTATGTTCTACTCGTTACTATCAAAAATAAGAGGCTGATTTGGAATCTCTCAATGGAAAGAAATTAGGGAAAGGATAATTCAATCCCTCTGCTAAAAGGCTCATCTTATCCAGACAATGCCTCCGCCGTTTTTTCTAAACCCCTAATTTTGAGGGCGTGGTTCGCCCTGCACCGCCTTCAAAATAACGTTCCAAATAATGTTCCAAGTTATGCGGGGAAATGCTCTCGATAAAGGGTAGTGAAGGAGACAGAACGCAAAGAAATTGTGGAGTTCTATTGCGAAACATTGCGATCGCTCTACCCAATGTTGAAAACATTCTTCATGCCGATGGGCGTAGTTAAAATAAGCATTTATGCTGGCAGTGCTAACGTTGGCTGGCATTCATTAGACTGAAGCTGCGTGGGTTTGTAGATTTTTAGGCTGCAACCCACATACTCGGAAATATTTGGCAATATATTTCGTTAGCCAGATATTCCGTTAGCTGGATATTCTGTTAGCTGGCTATTCAGATTCGTTACTACACTCCTTTGCGATGAGAATTCTGGTCGTAGAAGATGATGGGATCACAGCCGAAGCACTCTCGAATTTATTGGGCGATCAGAACTATGCGGTGGATGTCGCACAGACCTATCCGTCAGCCCTAGAGCTTGTCGAAGCCTTTCAATATGATCTGGTTTTGCTGGATGTGCAGATTCCGCAGGGAGATGGGATTTCGCTCTGTCGGCAACTGCGATCGCAGGGGCAAGCCATGCCCATCCTCATGCTGACGGCACGGGACAGCGGGCATGACAAAGCCGTGGGGCTGGATGCCGGGGCAGATGACTATGTGGTGAAGCCCTTTCACCCAGAAGAGTTGTCGGCACGGGTGCGGGCGTTGCTGCGGCGGGGCAGCGGGGTCACACAGCCTGTGCTGGAGTGGGGGGGCTTGCAACTTAACCCCAGCAGTTGCGAGGTGTCTTACAACGGGCAACTGTTGACCCTCACCCCCAAGGAATATGCCTTGCTGGAGCTGTTTTTGCGCAACAATCGGCGGGTGTTTAGCTGTGGCGTGATTCTGGAGCAAATCTGGACATTTGAAGAAATGCCAGGGGAAGAGGCTGTACGCACCCACATCAAGGGGTTGCGCCAGAAGCTCAAGAAAAACGGCGCACCAACTGACCTGATCGAAACGGTGTATGGCATTGGCTATCGGCTAAAACCTCAGCCCGAACAGCTTCCAGAAGCACCCTCAACACAGCCAGCGGCGGCAGAACCAGCAGCGACGGCTGAGCCAACAGCGGACGCCGCGAAGCAGAAGACGCTGTTGGCGATCGCCCAGATCTGGGAACGCTTTAAGGGGCAGGTGTTTGAGCAGGTGCAGCGGGTAGAACAGGCGGTGCATGCCAGCGTGCAGGGAGAACTGAACGCTGCCCTGTGCGAAACGGCACGCCGCGAAGCCCATAGCCTTGCCGGGTCCCTGGGAACCTTTGGCTTTCCCGAAGCTTCGAAGATGGCACGGAAGCTAGAAACCTGGCTGACCGATGAAGCCATGAGCCATCCCCGCTCAGCATTGCGCATGGTGGATTTGGTGCGATCGCTCCGAGAAGTCCTCAACCGCCCCGCTGAAGCACCTTCCGAAGTTCCCGCTGTGATCTCGAAGACCGCACCAACAACGGTGGATGTGCCAATTGATCCGAGCGATCGCCTGATGGTGGTGGACGACGACCCCCTGGTGCTGGCGGCGGTGCGCAGCTTGCTAGAACCCTGGGGGTTGCAGGTGACGACCCTGGACGATCCGCGCCAGCTTTGGGCTACCCTGGAATCTGCCATGCCCAGCCTGCTCATTCTGGACATTGAAATGCCCCATGAAAACGGCATCAATCTTTGCCAGCAGGTGCGCGACCATGAGCGCTGGGGCGGCTTGCCCATCATGATTCTGACGGCACATACCGATGGGGAAACGGTGAACCGGGTATTTTCGGCGGGGGCAGACGACTTTGTGACCAAGCCCATTGTGGGCCCGGAACTGGTCAGCCGAATCTTGCATCGACTGGAGCGGATGCGGCTGTGGCGACGGTTTGCCAAACCCCAGGTGCCGCCTCCCCAGGCATCCCTCGTCCCCAGCGAGGAGCATTTCCACCTGCTGGTGGATGGGGTGAAGGACTATGCCATCTACATGCTGGATCCTGAGGGTCGCGTCGTCAGCTGGAACCGGGGGGCAGAGCAGATCAAGGGCTACACCACCGAGGAAATTTTGGGACAGCCGTTTGCCCAGTTTTACCCCCATGAAGAACGGGAGCAGAAACAGTCAGAGGCAGATCTGGCGATCGCCCGTCAGGAAGGACGGTGTGAGCGCATTGGCTGGCGATCGCGCAAGGATGGCTCCTGCTTTTGGGGCGATGTGGTCATCACTGCCCTGCAAGACACCGACAACACCCTGCGGGGCTATGCCGTGGTCACACGGGACATTACCGATCGCAAACAACTGGACGATGCTCTGCAAAAGAGCCGGGGACAGTTGGAAGTGCGCGTTGCCGAGCGCACCGCCGAACTGGTGGGGGTCAACGAGCGCCTGCGCCAGGAGCTAGAAGAACGCAAGCGCACCCAGGAAGCCCTGCGCATTTCCCAGGTACGGTTTGCAGGCATTTTGGATATTGCCGATGATGCGATCATCTCCGTGGATGTGCATCAAATCATCACCCTGTTTAACCAGGGGGCAGAGAAGATTTTTGGCTACACGGCACGGGAAGTTATGGGGCAAAGCCTGGGAATCCTGTTGCCCAGCCGCTACAGCAATTTGCACCGGGGGCATGTGCGGAAGTTTGGGCAGTCGGAGGGCAGTGCAAGACGGATGGGCGATCGCAGCGAAATCTACGGACGCCGCAAAGATGGCACCGAATTTTCCGCCGAAGCCTCCATCTCCAAGCTGGAGATTGGCGACGAAGTGCTGTTCACCGTTATCCTGCGAGACATCAGCCTGCGAAAAGCCTCAGAGGAACGTCTGGCAGCCCTCAGCCACCAGAACGAACTGATTCTGAACGCGATGGGCGAGGGCATTTGCGGTGTTGATTTGCAGGGACGCATCACCTTCATGAACCCCGCTGCGGTCGCGTTGCTGGGCTATACCCTGGATGAGTTGATTGGGCAATCCATCCAGGTGATTCTTGCGCCCCCCTGCGATGCCCCCACCTGCGACATCACTGCTTCTACCCTGATTGAGTCGGCATTGCACAACGGCACCGTGCAGCAGGGCAAGCGGGCGACCTTCTGGCGGAAGGATCATACGTCCCTGCCCGTGGAATACATGAGCACCCCCATCCATGAGCAAGTGGAAGGGCAGTCCGAGTTGGTGGGCAGTGTCATCACCTTTAAGGACATCACCGAGCGGCAGGTGGTGGAGCGCATGAAGGATGAGTTTGTCTCGGTGGTGAGCCACGAATTGCGCACGCCCCTCACCTCCATCCACGGCTCCCTGGGAATGCTGGCAAGTGGAATGCTGGACAGCAACCCCGCCACCAGCAAGCGGTTGTTAGAAATTGCCGTAACCAGTACCGAGCGACTGGTGCGGTTGATTAACGACATTCTCGATGTGGAGCGGATCGAGTCGGGCAAGGTGAAGATGCACCTGCAACCCTGCGACTCCGCCGAACTGGTGTCCCGTGCGATGGATGTGATGCAGCCGATGGCAGAAAAAGCCGACATTGCCCTGGAGGTGGAAACGGAGGCGATCGCCCTCCACGCCGACCCCGACCGCATCCTTCAGACCCTCACCAACCTGCTCAGTAATGCCATCAAGTTTTCCGAGGCAGGCAGTACTATTCGAGTCACCAGCCACCCCATAAAGTCTGTTGATGGGACGCCACCGACCCATGTGCAGTTTGCCGTGAGCGATCGCGGGCGCGGCATCCCCGAAGACAAGCTCGAAACCATCTTCGAGCGCTTCCAGCAGGTAGATGCATCCGACTCCCGCAACCAGGATGGAACGGGGCTGGGGCTGGCGATTTGCCGCAACATTGTGCAACAGCACCACGGCGAAATCTCCGTCGAAAGTACTCTGGGTGAGGGCAGCACCTTCACCTTCTGGCTGCCCCTGCAACCCAACTCCGAGCCGTCGGAGGCGGCGGCTTCTCCCACCCCATCCGAGGTTTAGCGACCTGCCGTTCCTTTCTCGGTCGTTGTTCCCACTTTTCTGTCCGCTGCGTTCTGTTCTCTTTCCTCGTGTCCCCTATGACTCGCAAAATCCTCGTCGTTGACAACGAATCCTCCATCCAGGAAGTGACCCAGATTTGCCTGGAAACTGTTGCTGGGTGGCAGGTCATTGTCGCCGGGTCGGGGCAGGAAGGATTGGAAAAAGCGGCTACCGAGCAACCCGATGCCATTTTGCTGGATGTGATGATGCCCGATATGGATGGGTTAACCACGTTCCAAAAGTTACAGGAGAACCCCAAGACGCAGGAAATTCCCGTGTTGCTGCTCACAGCCAAGGTGCAAGCAACGGATCGGCGGCGCTACAACGAATTGGGCATTCGAGAGGCGATCGCCAAACCCTTCAACCCACTGGAACTTGCCCAGCAAATCACCCGTGCGCTTGGGTGGGATCTCGCAAAATCACGTTAACTCTTCACAACTTTCTCACATTTGTCCCATAGCCTCAAAAGTAGGAGTTCTCTACTAAGTCGAGGGCATGGAAGCAGTCAGCACCTTCCCATCAGGGGAAAGGGCTTATTTGTGAAACCATGGCTTGTACCAGTTCCGCATTTTGAACTCTAGGGTGGATGCGGGTGAATTCGCACCATTGGCGCAGGTGCTCTACCCATTGAAACTGTTCTAATGAAAGGAATTGGTATTACCTCCAGAACCAGGTTGCAAACGGTACTGCAAAGGGGATTCCCCACTGTACGGGGAGGTTGGCATGGAAACGATTCGCAAAATTAACGATGAACTGGCGATCGCGGGGCAAATTATGCCCGAACAATTCCTGTACCTTGCTGAAGAGGGATTTCGTTCAATATTGAATTTGCGATCGCCCAAAGAAAAGGGTTTTCTGGACGAGGAAGAACAGAAAGTCAAACTCCTGGCACTGGACTATATCAATTTGCCAATGACCCTCGAAAATATCAACGACGAGGTCTTGCTCAATACCTTCAAGCAAATCAACGAACTCCCCAAACCCATGCTGGTGCATTGTGATACGGGCATTCGTTCAGCCTTGATTGTGCTGATGTATATCACAATGCAGCACGGCGCAACCCCCCGTCAGGCGTTCCACCAGGCACAAAATCTGGGCTTGCTTACGCCGATTTGCCAGGAATAGTGCCAGGAATAGCGATCGCCTCCCCTATTCTCGATACCAGCCCCAAATAGACTTTTATCCGCCGCTTAGCAGCGCATAAAAGTCTATTTGTCAGGACTGAAGCCATTGAGGGATGTTTGGGGCGCGGAGCGCCCCAAACATCCCTCAATGGCTTCAGTCCTGACTTAGCAGCGTGGCGATCGCCTCTGCCCATCCCGTTGGTCCGGGGGCTTTGGGTTGCAGCAGGTGGGGCACATGGGCGATCGCAAAGGGCTGGCGGTGGGGGTTGGGCATCAGCACGCCCACATCCGCCGCCTGGAGCATCGGCACATCATTGGGGCTGTCCCCCAACGCCACCACCTGCCACTCCACAGCGGGAAATTCCTGGCGATAGCGCTCCGTCAGCCAGCGCACCCCAGCCCCCTTATCGGTCTTCCCCATCACATGTAGAAACCGTCCGCCCTGGGTCACCTGTAAACCCAAGGCTTCGACCTCAGCGACAAATGCGCTGCGGTTAGCTTCAGTATCTTCCCAGAGCAGGGGTTCAGATCCACTCCGTTGCTTGGCGGCTGTAGCAGCCTCGTGAGGCAGTCCGGTGATTTGGGCAATGTCTGCTGCATCCATATCCCCAAAGCCCCGAAACTGATAGCCCTTTTCCTGGCGCAACTGCAACACCACTGCCCGGATGCTGGTGTAGTCTGCCGCTAACACATGCACCGTCGGGTTTGTTCCATCTCCCTGGTGTCCTGGCGTATTGGGTGGGCAGGCGATCGCCGCTCCGTTTTCCACTACGAAGGGAGCGGTGTTGCCCAGTTCTGCCCGCAGGGCTGCCTGCTCTGCCAGGGTTTTGCTGGAGTTGAGGATGAGGATATGCCCGTTCTGTTGGAGTTGGGCGATCGCTGGCAGGGCGGGCGCATAGTCATAGGTCTCATGATCCAGGAGCGTCCCATCCAGGTCAGTGAAGACAAGTAGCTTTTTCATGACAAGGTATATCCGGTCAGAGGAGGGAGGGAGAGCAGCCACGGTTCCGCCGATCTAAGCTGCATCTGTCTCGTGGATATGGGCAGCTTCCACGGCACAAATATCTGCCAGCAACTCCCGCAACACTAACTGTACCGAACCGCTAGGCAATTGCACCCGATCCCAAGCCTGGATGAGTGCTGGCAAATCGGTTTTGAATGCTGAGTGCAGTCGTTTTTCCGTTTGTTCATCCACCAGATATTCCCCCAACGTTGGTCCCACCACATCGTTCCACATCAACCGGATCAGAGGGGTTGGCTGCCGATACTCGATGCACTCCACAAACCACTGCAAAATGTCGAGCAGCCGCACCGAGTCCTTCACCACTGGCGGGAACAAATAATCGCAACCCTCGCGACACTGGCAGTAGAAATCGATGAATAGCACGGAGATATCTTCGGCATGTTTAGGCTTCAGTGCTTGCACATCCTGGATTAGCGCTTTGGTGCGGGGGGTGATGTCCATAAACTGCCCTCAGCAGCTCACTCAGTTCCCCTACAGCCTAAGGGAAAGCAACAATTTTTCCGGTTCGGCGCAATACATCAGCACGGGTCAGGGGGAGTGACGGTTTTTGGCATACTGAGTTCTGCATACAGAATTCATATACGCTGTCATCCGTACATTTGCTGAAGAAAATTTATGAGTTAACGGATTTGTCCGTAGAATTGTGGCAGAATGATGCGCAAATTGCGTAATTTCATAGTCTTTCTGTAGGTTGCCACCATACCACCACTCAAGTGAGTATAAAAAGTAACTCAGGGCTGAGGTTGAGATAAAGGTTTGAGGGGTTGGTTAGCTTGGCCGGAAAACCCGAGCAAGATAACCAACTGTTACTAATCTGACAAAAAATGGCGATCGTGCTGTTTCATTTACTGTTCCAGCTTTTGCCTCAGTTTTTGTCTCACTTCCTTTGCTGTCATCTGACCGTTATGGTGGTGCTTTTTTCCTATTGAATTGGGATAAAACTTACAGTCTGAGTTGCAAAGCTTGAGGCAGCACCAGTTTTTGACGAAATGCGGGACCGTCGGATTTTGCACGTATGGCAGATACGCTTAGGGCATCGGAAGAGGGAATTCAGCGCATTGACCAGGCACGGCAGCAAAAGTGCTGGAACCGCACTGCCAATGCCTGGTTACAGGCGGTTCCTGCAGCGCGATCAACCATGAATCGCTTTTGGGCAAGGCAGCCCATCCGCCGCGAAATTTTTATTGGTATTTGTTCTGCCGTGGGCATTCCCTGGCAAGAGGTGGTTGAGCCAACGCTATGGGATAGCTCAGCCGACAAGGAGCAGCGTCCAGCGGTCTTTCCAGAGCAGCCAGAGGCAGAACCAGAAGTAGATCGGGATGAATCCTGCTGCATTGGACGCGAAGCACTGGTCGCTTGCCTGGAAAGCCAGTTATCCAATCTCCGATTGCTGGTGATTGTGGGCATCGCAGGTGTTGGGAAAACGGTGCTGGCAGAGAATCTGGTGCGGCGCTGGCGGGGGACTTATACCCAATATCTGCCGATTAATTTTGAGGTGCGATCGGGGGCTTGCTTTGCGGAAGTGGCTGCTGAAAGCCTGTCGCGTCTCCAACATGACTTGGAGCTTGACGAAGAAGCCACGGCAGAACAGCTTTTAAACCAGTGGCTAGAGGTGCTGGCAACGCACCCCTGCCTGGTGTTGATGGATTCGTTGGAAAACCTCTTGCATGGGGATGAATCGACGGGGTGGAGTACGTTTCGAGAACAGCACTGGGCGGAGTTTTTCCATCGCCTGCTGGGACTGGAGCAATGCGCCAGCCAGGTCATCATCACATCCCAGGATGTGCCAGGGCAGATTGAGGTGCATGGGTTGCGCTACCGCGATCGCTATCGCTGCGAGCAGTTGCAAGGGCTGACCCCAGCGGCACAGCATGTATTCTTCCGAGAACGTGGGCTGGCGCTTAAGCCCGATTCCCCAGAATGGACCCATCTTGCCCGCATCGGCGCTGCCTATGAGGGGCATCCGCTGTCGTTGCAGGTGATTGCCGCCGAAGTGCTAACGGTATGCGGTGGAGATGTTTCTGTATACTGGCAGCGCTATGGCAAGGAAATTGAGAGCCTGGAGCGATTGCAAGCCTGTTGTAATGCCCAGCTCAACCCCGATGACTGGCGGATGGCGCAGTCGTCTCGCCAGCTTCGTAAGACTGTGCGCGATCGCATCGAACATAGCTTTTGCCGCCTCCAGAGCGAGTTGCCCGACGCCTACCTGGTTTTGTGCCTGGTTTCCACTTACCCCGAATCGATTCCCGAAGCTGATTTGATTCGCTCGCTCATTCAACAGGGATGGGAGGAACGGCGCTTGCAAAAGGCGATCGAAGCGCTGCTTGAGCGCTGCCTCTTGCGCATGGATCGGCAGTATCGCCTCCGCCAACATAACCTCATCCGCAGCATTGCCCTCAGCCACCTGCTGAATTTCTCTGGCGAATTCCTCTAAAACAACATCTTCGCCATTTTTCTAAAACCCCTGATATTGCCTGCGCTTCGCGCACGCAATATCAGGGGTTTTAGAAAAATGGCGAAGGTATTGCTAAAAGCTAAGGGATAGCCTTAATCCTGCCGCCGCAGAAGCCACAACCCGCTGTAGGTCATACCCGAATCATCCGGTTGCACCAGGAGAAAATGTAAGCCCTGCGCTGCCTGCTGCCGTTCCTGGAAAGTGCGGGCAGCGGTTTTGACCTCCGCATCTTCAAAGGTCGCAAGAATCCAGCGATCGACCAGGCTTGCCTCCAGCAGTAGCCCATCGGGGTCGCCAGGAATGTAGTTGAGATAAACCGGACGGGCTTCGACCAGCCAGCGCACCAGGCGCATAGAAACCCTACCTCCGTCAATGATGACGCCGGGAATGGGTTGGGTAGAGGCAATGCCCACATTGACAGGCAAATAGGATTCGGGGATAGAGCGCACCGGAATGGGTTTGTGCTCGAAGGCAGGGAGAAATTCCCCAGCGGCGATCGCCCCAAACCGCCAGCGATCGCCCCATAGCGCTTCGAGGATGGGCACCGGGGGCGGAGACTCTAGCGCCACCGGGTCATAGGGCTGGCGCGTGTAGCCCGGCAGGGTAGGGTACACCGTTGCCCGCTCCTGCAAAAATTGCTTGAGGGTCGGCACTTCACGGGTCGCTTCCATGCCAATGCCCAATCGCTGGGCAGCTTCTTGCACCAGGCTCACTGCCTGGGGACGAAACACCTGAAGCTTTTCTGGCAAATAATTTTCTGGCAAATGTTGGTTTGTAAGCTGCTTTAAGGTATTGACAATCCAGGCGGCATTAACCTCTGCCTGGGGACACCACACCGACTCTCGCAGGTTGCCATTGGCATCGCACACCACCAGTTCCCAGAGAGGTTTTCCCGCATTGTCCTGCACGGGGCGTCGATAAAAATCGACCTGCCAGACTGTCATCATGCTTCTACCATTCACCGTCGCTTATCTATCCATCTTCCATTATTGAGGACATTTAGGAGGACATCTAGCGCTGTGCCAGTCAGAGCAGGACAGATGGATGTTTGGTGTGTGGGCGTGCCCGCACACCAAACAATCATTAGGGATCTGCGGATTAATAGAGTCCCCATTTTCAAGAGAGAAGGCTGGCTTGTATTTGTTTAGCGTTTTTTATTGCTGGGGGGGCTCCAAGGAGATCGCTTGAGCGACCAGGTCAACAAAGGACTCGCCTTGCTGCTGGGCAGTGGCAGCCACAGAGGATAAAACTTCCCAGGTATGAGCGCCCGTGAGCGTTTTGTTGCCACAGGAAATTTTGCGGGTGATAACCGCCGGACGAATTTGCCGCTCCGCCGCATTATTGGTTGCCGCGACCGCCGGATAGTCGAGGAAG
>Ga0081520_100125_pt1 | contig 56762 bp, 39 predicted proteins | sample HotLakmasection1_FD_70988 | JGI IMG/M metagenome (GOLD analysis project Ga0081520, IMG submission 70988) | Hypersaline microbial mat communities from Hot Lake, Washington, USA - Section #1 (SPADES assembly) (version 2) | ecosystem: Environmental > Aquatic > Non-marine Saline and Alkaline >... | reverse complement strand
GTTACCAGATGCCGGACTATGGGCCTGACCCGGACAAAGGGGGATTGGTATACTTCGAGTACGCTGCTTTCACCCTTTAAGCACTGAAATCGCTCATGAATGATGCAATCCTGGCGGAGCAATTGAGAAAAACGGGCAACCTTCTGGACTTGCTCAATAATGATGATTGGGTGCGGAATGCGGATGAGGAAGACTTTGTGGAAGCGGGCCTGGGATTACAGCCTTATGTAGATTTGATCCAGGGGGCTTCACCGGAGGCGCTACGGCGGCAGCGCTGGTATGTCCGGGTGTTATCCATTTTGTTGCCGGAGCTAAAGCGATGGTTAGGGTCATGGCAGCTCGGGCGCAGTTTTGAGGCGGTGTACATGGAAGCGCAGCGACGCTTGTACAAGCATCTGGAGCAGCTGACATCAGAGCAGCAAGACTGGATTGAGGCGCTCCTGGCGGAAGCGGAGCAGGCCGTACCCAAGGAGCAAAAGGTAATACGGGCTCAGGCAACGACTTGGCTGGCTCAATTATTCACTGAAGAAGATTGGAAGGCAATATCAGCGATCGCCGCTCAAAACATCGCTCATGACATTCAACATTTGGCACAAGTGGCAACCACCAAAACCGTCATTCACTGATAAGGGGGTGTAGTGGTGGAGCAACGTGCTGATGACGCTAAATTAGCTCGCGCTCTAATCGCTCAACTTCAAGATCCAAAATGGGCTCTGGAACAAGCTCAAATTGAAGATGAGGCCAACTCCGACATCAGTGCAGGGGGCTCAACCAAATATCTTTGTCGTTTGGCTGAGAAAATAACAAACGACAAAAAGGACAACGGATAAGTAGGGGAGAAGCAATCCCGAAGGCGCAACTTCATAGCAACCCAGGGCTCTCTGGCTTCCCCAGCTTCAAACCGGCGACTTGATTCGGCGACAGCCCCGCTCTCAAAACTCGCACACGCTCGATCGTAAAATGCGTCGCCGGTTCTTCGCCTTCCAAATGCCGCGATTCACTTTCCCGGCTCACCCAAATATCCACCTGGCTTAGATCTTCAGAAACATAGACCGCTTGCCAGGATGCCAATGGAATCTCGTACATCTCTTGCAAGTATTGCTTGCCTAATTCCGCCGATTCTACCGTCACCATCAAACGGCCATGCACCCCAGGTGCATTCGCATACACATGGAACCACTCCGTCTCCTCTCGGTAACTTTCCATCCCACAGAGCCTCACAAATGGCGCGAAATTCCTGGATTATATCGGCACTAAATTCAGCAGGCTCAACACACAATAAAGATCTTTTGAGTTCATCTGATGACAATGACTTTAGGATGATCGCTCAGTGACGAAATGAGCCCATGAGTTCATTGACTTGGAGCAGGCCAGGTAATTCGATAGCTTTCAGGAAAACAGAACAACGCATCGTTCACCGACAGTGCTGCTCAAGAGACAGTACAAATTGAGATAAGGCTAGCTGTGGCATCAGTAAGGGATTTTCAGCAAAAAGCGTGTCGTTTGGCAAATAGAACAAAACACGACAAAAGGACAAAGCTGGTTAGGCGAGGAGCGGCCACATAATCCTGACCGCTCGTTAGAGGAAAAACTAAAACACATCAAACCACTGCGAACCTTGCTGTGTTTGGCGAAGGGCGCGAAGAACGACAAAAACAACCCCGAGTTGATGGCAGCTGGTTAGCGGTCTGACCATCACCTACTAAGCCATAGCCTTTCTCCCAAGGCAACTGCCCAACTATCCATTACAGCGTCCAAAGGAAACTGATTGAATACTTGACGACTGTTTTTACATCGTTTAATGTAAATCATCATTCAATGTAAATACAGGTGCTCTATACATGCACTTTGAAAACGTACGTCAGTGGCAGGGAACTGCCAAGGCATTAGCACAAGAAATAGAACGTCAAATTGAGCAGCTTCATTTGTCAGTTGACTCACCTGCCGTACGTACTGTTCGGTTATGGAGATCCAAGCAACTTCTGTCGCAGCCAAAGGGAAAAGAATTTAGTTTCCGGCAAATCCTGGAAGGACTGTCCACAGCTCTGCTGTTAGAGAAGGGCTGGACACTGGCAGCAATTGGGCAAGTACTCCCTTCTTTTTCAGACGAAGACTTGGAGCGACAAATTATTGCTGAAGCAGGTGGCACCTCGGCCTCTTGGTCACCGACTAAACTCACGACCTCACAGAAAAAGCAGCGCCCCAGCACTGACCTTGCTGAAGATGCAGTTGTATTACTCGCGCAAGGAATCTTGCAGCAATATGCACGAGTACTGAACCGGGAAATCGTGCGGCAGGAAGATAGTATGCCGCCTGAAATTTATCGGTCTATGTGTAAACTAGGTCGTCTTTATATCGAACAAGGACTCCCTGACAAAGCGGCTTGTATTCACTCAGTGTTAGAGCGTGCGCGGTATCGCTTAGACGATCAATGGGATTTGGAAATCTTTCGTCAGCCAGCATTCCGCTTTTCCGATGTCATTCTGATCGATCCCGATTTACGGGTTCCAACCTCAGATTGTGTAGAAATCGCTCGTCTTAGCGGAAAAGGTGAGGATAACGTTATCGAATATCGACTCCACAGCCGATTGAGGCAAGCCTCTGAACAACTCGGCAGTCGGCGACAACACAAAGCTTATACAGCCCTACGAGAGCTTGTGGGAAGGTATTCTCTAATCTCAGAAAGGCAACTTTGGAGCTACCTAACTCAACATGATTTGACCCCACTACAAACGATGGTGAGCGATACATTCTTCGATCCCGTTCCAGAGGTATGGCTGTTTAGTGGCTTAGCGCACCGATGTGGCCATTGCGGTACCTTAGTGCGACCTCATCCAGATACCAAACAATTTCCGGAAGGCCGCTGTCCTATCCGTCAATGCAACAGTGCAAATGGTCCAAAAGTGGCGGAAAAACTTGACCCGACTCACGATCGCTTATTGATTGCAAAGCCTCAGATTCTTACTTATTGGACAGGCCCCGCCATTGATGAGCTAGCTATTTTTGACTTTGCTAGACAACGCGGGCTCAATGCAGAGCTATATCCCGATTCTGATCTGTGTGATGTCTCGATTAATGGACGCAATATTGGCATTGATGCGAAGTCTTATCTAAGTCCCGTCTCTCTCGCCTTGCGCCTTAACCAAAGCATTGGCGGTTTGCAATACTACCGCCGTCGGATTTTAGCGATCAGCGATGAGTTAGTTGAGCATAATCCAGGCTATCTGAAGACTCTCCATTCGGCACTCGACAAGAAAGGGGATCCCACAACCCTGGAAATCTTGCCCGTCTCCTCAGTCATTAAATTCCTAAAGGATTTACCAAATGCGAATTAAACCTGATTTTTGGCAGGGTCCAGATCGGATCTGTTGGCTCTGTACTTTGATGGAAGAATTTATCGGTACTAACTGTCTCGAAGATGCTCCAGTCATCTTGTCTGGCATGGCAAGTGTACTCAATGCCCCGGCTCTCGAATCAGCGCGGCAGGCCATTTTCAACTTGCGACAAACGTCATCTGCCTTTACAACAGTGCAATCAATCAAACATGCCGTCGCCCTTTACAACGACCATCACTACTGTCAAAACACCCAGGGTACTTATCTAATTGATGCTGAAACGCTCAAATTTCAAAGGACTGATCCTTTAGAGGATCCCTTGATTTCGAAAGCCCGTCAGCTTTTATGTAATCCACTTTCCTATCAACTACAAACAGTAAAGGTAGCCAACGCTCATCAACCAATGGCGATTGCACTAGGTGAAGATTCAACTGCCGCGAGAGTGCCTATTGGGCCGATCACTACGCCCTTAGCAGAACGGAAAACTCATACGTTGAGCCGAAAGCCTAAAGGAGCCATCAAAATTCCACTTAGCGAGTTGCATTCACTGGCAGTCGAGATGGATGCCCGTGAAGCTCAACATCCTGAACGAAGGCAGGGAAACTGGGCTGGCCGCCTGGAGCGATTTGCCCTCATGGTTCCCCACCATGGACAGGGCCTGCGTGAAGAAACAAAGATTGAACTAGATACCATCAAACATCTGATTGGACTCCCAGGCGCTGGTAAGACGACTCTTCTGGTCTTGATAGCAGTTTGGCTGGGGCGGCACGGCTATAAAGCCATGTTCGTCTTTCCATCCATTGAAGTGTCACGGCAGTATTTGGTCGATCTAGCATTTCACGGCGTCAAGGTTGGAATGTTGGTTGGTCAGAGCAATGAAACGCGGCGACAACATGCCGATAATTTGGCCGAAGCGATCGCGGCAACAGGCGGCAATGGCGGTTTCGCTCACACCATTGACGGCTCAGAATATTTCAGCCTGAACTGCGTTCTACCAGCTTTTTCAACCGCTGAGACCTCAGATTGGAGATTTGGCCACGCCCCTTGCCAGGAAATCCTACAAGGTGGAGATAAACAAGGGCGTTTGAAAAAACATTTGTGTCCGGTATGGACTATGTGTGGCCGCAATAAATCTGCCAGAGAACTCGTGGAGGCCGATATTTGGGTAGGGCATATTCGGTCAATGGACACCCAAGTTCCGGCACACGCGATCGAGGAAAAGGTCCGCTATTTTGAGTTGATTGCTCGCACCTTTGACCTGGTCGTCTTCGACGAAGCAGATATGGTGCAATCCAATCTAGATAGCTATGGAGCTGCGACTCTGAGTATTTCCGGTTCGGAAGATTCAATCCATCGCGTTATCCAGGAACAAATTCACAATCGATTTGCAAGAGGCGAAAATCATCGACTATCCAATCGAGATATCGAACTTTATAGTCGTGATTTGGCAGAATTTGGCAACCACAACACTTCGCTCATCACAGTTGTTCAAAATCTCACCACATCAAGAGTTGGAGAACGATACCAAAACCAACTACTCACAGTCTTGAGAATTGTCAGTGAATTGCTAGATGGTTTGGAGAAGTCATCCAGACGTGATTGGCTCGATGAGCAGGAAGCCAAATTAGGCTTTACCCGAAACCGCGCGCTCTCTAGCTTTTGGGAAACCAGTGCCTATCACGCTTTCTACGATCGCACAGGAACTGAGCGACCTGAGTGGGCAAAGCTATCGCTCGCGGCTCAAGCCCTTGAAGTGGATCAAGACGACCTTGAAAAAAAATGGTTGCTACTGATTCGCCATTTTCGTCGATATCTAGCCGAAAACTCGATCAAGCAGCGTGACCAAATTGTCGTAGAAATTGCCGAGCTATTTCTCAACCTTTGCTTTCCTGACCGCGTACCACCAAGTAATAGTCAGGATGTCGTGACACTGCTGGTCGCTGTCACCTTTGTGATCTTGGGCTACCAGCGGATTGTACCAGGCACCAGAACAATGGTCGCAGAAGGACTGATTCGTGACCCTATTGTGCGATCAACCGCAACACCAGAACTCCGCAGAGTGATTCCAGAAAGTATTCTGGGTTCATTTTCAGGAGTCAGATACCAGTTCCTAAAAGCCAGCACAACTCGCACTACGGCTCGTAATGTCGAGCTGTCTTACATTACTTTTGTCGGTGCCCCCCGACTCCTGATGCACCGTTTCCACCGCTTATTTGAAGCCGATGGCAACCATCCAGGACCAGCCGTTCTCATGACATCTGCGACTTCTTTTCTGGAAGCCAGTCCGGCTTATCACATCAATGCTGGCCCTGATTATCTGTTGAAACCCCTGAAATCCCAGCATGATTTAACCCAGAGTATCTATCGCTTCAAATGGATACCAGATCGCGAGAGAGGGGATGAGCCCTTGCGCTATAGCGGTGCTGGAGAACTCCGCGATCGCAATTTAGAACGGATGGTGGATGCGCTAGTAAAAGGCGGCACAAGCAAATCTGAGGTTTATAAATCCATCTATAACTTTGATAAGCGAGATGGCATTTATCGCAAAGCTGCCTTTGTAGTTAATAGCTATGAACAAGGTCGGTCAATTAAGAAATACCTCAATACTCACTATCCGGAGATCGGACGCAGGACCAAAGCAGTCGTACGTTCGCTTCGTGAGGGGGAATATCCATCTGATTTTGTGACAACGGCTCAGTGCGAGGCGTTGGGCGACGATGATGCTTGCGACGTTATTATTTTTCCGATGCTGGCAATTGGACGAGGCGTCAACATCGTTTTCACCAAGGGACCTCGAAAACTAGACGCCGCCGTTGGTTCTATATATTTCTTGACCCGTCCTCATCCCTCAACCGATGATATGCAGCTTCTATATAGCTTAGCGGGACGGGCAACACAGGAGTTTGATGGGCAAATTTTCCAGGACCAGGATGACTTAGCAGCAATCACTCAAGCTTGGCGACTTGCGAGGAAAAATCTGACCCGTTACACCAACCGCTTGTTACGCGAACCATTGATGGCGAGCCGATTAGGCACAGAACTCTTTCAACCGTTCACAGCTAACCAAATGGTTGCCATCTTACAGACGATTGGAAGGGGAATGCGAAACGGCTGCCCGGTAGCGGTGTACTTTGTCGATGCTGCTTGGGCGATCCAGTCAACCAAAGACAAACCGGACTCTGGACGAGACAGCATGTTAGTGCAAATGAGGATCATCTTAGAGGAGTGCGTCAAGCATCCGGATCCGGTCATACAGGCAATCTATCAGGAACTCTACACCGCATTTTTAGACCCTTTGCAAAGGGCTGAAGGGATTGTCTATCCAAAGCACTTAAAGCAACCAGAAGCGTTACTAGAAGATGACGGGTTTGAAGAATTTTCCCCCCTACTGGAGCTATAGGTTATGAGTCAAAAGTCAATCAATAATCAGGATTTTGATACAGCCGTTTCTCAGGGAAAGATGAAGGAGTCTCTCACTATGGATAAGCTTTCAGACACGCTATATATTCCACTCGGCAATCCTAAGCCTGTTGACGACAGACCGATTGCGCTGGCCTTCACAGTCTCTGATGATACTCCTCCAGTTGCTATTTCTGGGGTCACTCTCGCTTGGAGCAAACAGGCCCTCGCAGTACTAGCGAACATTCAGAAATCAACTCGCAGTGAACGCCAAGCTCAAATTAAAAATTTACCTTATGCTTCGCTACGTGGGCTCTTTGAGGTCAGATTAGATAAAGCTGCACGGATAGAATCTGGCATTGGGCTTCAACGAGCACTGCTCTACCCTCAATACTCAGACAATCCGCCTCCCTTTGCCTACCTAAATACCACTGAGGTGCCAGCCACCCGTCAGTTACTTCGCTCGGTTCTTGATAATTGGATTGTTCATTACTTAAAACCTTTTACAGAAAAGGAACAAGTACCAATTGAGCGATTAGAACCACTAGAGGAGCTATGGGAGCATGATCAACTAATCAGTATCACGCCATTCACATCCCAAGTTTTGCCTTGGACCTGGCAATCACAAACAGGCACCACACAAGTAAAAGATAAACATGCATTTCTGGCACTAGTTGACTATGCTGCTCGACTTATTGCTGGGCAGGAAATTTTCAAGGGCTTGGGGCCAATGAGACGAGTTCTCGCCTCTGGCAGCTTCACTTCAGGGTCGGCAGAACTCATCAGTAACCCCATCTCAATAACTGATAAGGGAAAATTTAGTCTGGTTGTCACCCTAGAGGTCATTACCTTTCCCTCACTGCATCAACCGTTGCTAAAGATTGATGTTTCTAAGCGACGATGGCTAGAAAAGCTTGGAAGCCCAAGTTTTGACCGCAACAATATCAGGGCGTTTGCCTTTTCTGATAAATATGGCGATCGCGCTTTTAGTTTTAAGGTGTCGTGTCAGCGGGGTCAAGATAATAATCAACAATGGCAAACCGATAGCGATTTCACCGCGATTCAAAATCAACTTCAACTGCCAATGCAGCCTTATCGCCCTCAAGAAATTGCTTCAGGTCAGGCTGATACTAGCTATTGTCAGTTCCTATTGACCTATCGAAACGGACTCGGTACGACATCTGGACAGCATAGCATCAAGGCTGGAGTACCTGAAATTGACAAATTAGAAGCATTTGAAGCGATAGCAAAAATTCTTGATCCTCTAGGATTACAGCCATTCAAAAGTTATGAATCTGTTTCATACAGAAAAATTCAAAATGACTCTGCTTCGCGCACAATTAATTTACCGACCTTGTTGGGAGCAATGCTGGAACCTCAAAAAGCTGATGGCTCAACTTTCACTCCCAAGTTTATCGCCTCTTTTGAAGATGACCAGCTCGATCAGTTACTCAATCAGCACTTTAACCTATCCCTAGAGCAGATTTACGCGGGTAGAAAGTCACTTCAGTTTAATACAACTACAAAAAGTCAAACTGAAGAACTTTCAGCCCTAATAGAAGCCAATCAATCAGCATTAAGACGACTCTACCCGGACGACAAAATACTGCTTGTAATCTTCTATGAATCTGACTTACAGACGGATGTGAAATTATTAGAGACTCTTATTCAGCTGCTTTGTGGTGATGCAATCAAGATTTTAATAAATCGTTTACCAGCTAACACTCACGGCCCTAAAGCACAGTTGCCTGGAAACCACTTAAATGCAAAAGAACGCTCTAAATTGCGCCGGGAAGCCTGGGAACCTATTACTCAGCAACTTGAAAATCGTAAACAAAGAATCTTTTGCTTGGTGATGGCAAAAGAGTATTATCCAGATTCGCAACAGCACGGTCGATTCAAGCACGACGATAGTGTCAATAAGTCCTCAACCCGACAAGCATTAGCGGCATTAGCGGGTTCCTGTGTGCAGTTTATCCTGCCTATGGACCGTAGCCGTTCTACCAGTCAACTCAACTTAGAAAAGTTTTTTCATCGAGCTCAATCAGCACTAAAGGACCTCCTCTTTGCCCATTCAGGCCGAATTGACGACGTTCAAGCAAAAGTTGAGCGATGCCTAAGGGATACTCCAGCAGTCAATAGACCCAAAGAAATTATCGGGATCACTATCGTTCGAAAACAAAAAGGGCGTAAGCGAGGCCGAATTGAGAACACGTTTCTGCCGATCGCAATTCGACTAAATGTAGAAACGGGTCGATGTGATATGTGCTGCGCGTATGAAAGGGCTAACCAATTAGAAATCAGTCCTTGGAGCATTTTTCCTGATGCCATTGGTGTCGTCGCAAGCATTTCTCCCGTCAAATTAGCTGATAAGCGGGTAGGTCAAAAAACTCGTTTTATGGAATTTGTGCGTACAGTCATTTCTGGCTCTGTAGAAGCTGGGGCACAGCCTTTAGTTATGGTTGATTCTTCCAATTGCGTTCAACTTTGGGACTGGCTAGCTGATGTTCGCATGAATGCTACACACATTAACCTCGGGCAACAGCATCAATGGATGCAACAAGAGTGGCAAGGCGCAAGAATAGTTCGGATTCGCCAGGGCCTCGCTCCTGGAATTATTGATAAAACTCAAAGACAGCTTGTCGAAACTTCCCTTGAAGATGAGCGTTCCAAAGCCGCTTTGAAGCTGTTAGCACCAGACCATGTCATTCCCTGTGCCTCAAGCTCATCTAAGTTATTTCGGTTAACAGTAGCTAATGAAACCGAGTGCATAACGTATCTTTCCCCTGGCGGTAAAAGACTGCATGACAACAAAAGGGGATTAAGTTGCTATCACTCGACAGAAATCAATACAGCCGTAAAAGACCCAAATAGCAAGAGGAATTTGCTTAATGCTGGCAACCTACCTGTACATCATCTCCATGAATTCGCGCCCCACCTTGACCAATGGCCAACGCCCAATCCTCTGGAAATCGTCGTAACTCTTCGTCAGTCCAGCGATAACCCTGATCAGCTTGCTGCTTTAGTAGAGTCCTTGCGATACAGCTTTGGGCATTACAGTGACTGGGCTATCCTGCCAGCCCCCCTCTTCTTTGAAAGAGTCGTGCGAGATTACATCAGCGAATTTGCGATCCAGAACTTAGATGAAATTGATGAAAGCGAACCAGAGTAACCAGGCTGTTTTGTTCTTATCTTGACTAGCGAAAAGAAAATATTACAATCAAGATAGCTGAAACAGGGAAGGATAATGCCTACAGCGCAACCACTATCCGAGGACTGGCTCCAGTCTGCGGCAAACTGCGGTTCTACCAAATGGCTGAAGCAGTTCATTCGCTTCTATGTTCTGGAACTGGAGACTGAACGACTCAGTCCAGAAGCGTTTGCCCATGAATTGGAAGAGGAGTTTGCCTCCAGAGGACTCGATACACCTGCTCAGCAGAAAAACTATCGCTCGAATGTGGTGCAAGCCATTAAGGTGTTTGACCCCAATCATCCAGCCATTGATTTAGTTGCGCTCTCGACGGAGCAATACCGCATCCTCAACGACCAGCAGCGGGAGCGGATTGCCGATCGCGAAACTCGCTTCATTACCAGTGCAGTCGCTGAAGCGATCGTCGAACGGGCCAGAGCCTTAATCGGCAGTGCGGAATGGTCGGAGGTCGGGGCTGGTTTGGCTGTCCTCATTGGACGGCGGATCAGCGAAATCCTGATCTCAACCTTTTCACACAAGTCGGCCTGGAGCTTGAATTTTAGCCAGATGGCCAAGCGTAAAGAAACGCAGGACATCACGATTGAGATTCCGACGCTAGCACGCGCCCCAGAGGTGTTAGCGGCCATTCAGCGCCTACAACAGGGATTGAGAACCGATGAGCTGAAGTTACAGGGGCTATCAGACCGGCAAGCGAAGCAGAAAGTCAATCAACTTTACAGCGGGGCGATCGCGGACAAGTGTCATGAGCATTTCAGCGACCTGGTGCCTGCCAGAACCGATAAGGATACTCTCTACACCCATATTTTTAGAGCTGTCTACGCCACCATTGCCGCGCATTGGTACTGTCCGCCTTCGGTACCGGAACATCAGTTTAAGGCAGAAATTCAAGGGCATTTCACGATTACCCAAGACGGCAAAAAGCTCCCGAACTATGCGGCTCGCTCAAACTACGACGACTACGCTATTGGCAATGGTCAAGGTAATCGCGATGGTCGGTTAGGCATCAAGTTAGATCAGGTGCCCGATCTGGAAGTCGTCGAAGTCTTTCAGCAACCTCGATACCATCGCACCGAAGCTGCCGTTGCCGAAGAGAGTCTGGAACCTGAAGCAGCCCCAGAAATTGACTCAGAGCAACCCGATGACACGCCCACAGAACTACACGCCCAGGAATTACCGACAATGGCTAAATCTGATGTTGCGCAACCGACTCTCAAGCGCCCCAACATCTATGCGGATGACCTGGAGCGCATCACCGATCTGATGGCCCAACAAGGCATCACAGGGACCACAACCGATGTGTTCCACGCTTTTCTCCAGGAGTTTGAGGCCAAGACAGCTCAGGAGCACAGGCAGGAAATCAAAACGGCGAGCGAGTTCGCGCAGGCCATCAACTGGTTCACACAGGAAATTGAAACCCTGCGGCAGCAGTATCACGCGCTGGAACAGGAGCACCAAAAATCAGCATCGCGGCCAGCAGACACCGATGAGGTTGCCGCCTTAAAGGAGCGCAATGCCCAGCTAGAGGAGCGTAACGCGGAGCTGGCAGCGGAACTGGAGGAGACGCGATCGCAGCTCAACGCCATCCAGGATCTTCTGGGAGGCATCCGCAGTGGGACGGCACGGTCTAAGGAAGACAAGCCAGCGGCAATGGCAACAGAAAAGCCAGTCTCTAAGCCAGCGCCCACCGAGAAGCCAGTATCGAGTCAACCGGCGACGACTCCGAAAACAGAGACCGTCTCACGTCACTCCAGTCAGGCTGACTCGACAGACAAAGTTGCCGATGTCATTGATGCCATCATCAAGTGGAACACCGCTCAAGAACGCTCGGATCTACGGCTACGCATTTCTTTTCCGTCGATTCGTAGTCTGGCGGTTTTGGTGGGGGCCAGTTACCTTCCTGCCATCAAAGAGGTTATTGCTGAGAAGGAGGCGGAAATTGAGGAGATCCACGAGCGCTACATGATTGGTAGTCGGCATAATCGCTCAGTGCAGGATAAAGATGCGGTGCTGCAAGCAATCGCTCGCGATTACCTCGGCATCCCCAACTGGCAAGAAGCCACTTACGTTAACTAAAAGGGTGTCCCAAATAGGACTCAATGGAGGTGTTAATGACCTTCTCGCAGTGCTTTCAGAGTGTCCCAAAAGTTCAGGATGTCTTACAAGTCCCCATCGGATTCCAGCTGCTCGACATTGGGTAGGGTATCCGGGGATCTTCCGGCCAGCGATATTCCGCCAGCGCCATCGTCTTGCACAGGTTGCTCAAGCATCCTCTTCATGGCCCTCAATCATCTGCACGGCATTGTCCAGCTCGATTTGCAGACGCTCAGCACTCGGCAATTTGTGTGTCGCAACCGCAATGGGATTCTGGAGGTGGCGCAACGAATAATCAACGATCGTTTTGCCTTTAGCTTTGCAAAGGATGATGCCAATGGAAGGCTGATCGTACTCGCCACGCTCTTGATCATCGACGGCTGAGAGATAGAAATTCATCTTGCCTGAGTGCTCTGGTTGAAAATCGCCTAACTCCAGTTGAATCACCACAAAACAACGCAATCGAATGTGATAAAAGAGCATATCAATGTAGAAGTCTTGATTATCTACAGTGACCCGGTAGTCATGCCCCACAAAGGAAAAGCCCACTCCCAGTTCCAGCAAAAAGTCACGCATGTGCTTGACTAATGCGCGTTTCAAATCTTTCGCTTCTGCGTCTTTTGAAAGCGTTAGGAAGTCAAGCTGGTAGGGGTCTTTGAGTACTTCATGGGCTAACTCTGACTGGGCAGGCGGCAGCGTCTGCTCAAAGTTGGTGATGGCTCCGCCCTCGCGTTGGTACAACCCAGTTTCAATTTGAGCGATTAGAATGCTACGGCCCCAGCCATTCTCAAGGGACTGCTGAGCATACCAAAGCCTTTGAGTCTCGTCTTTCAGCTTCTCCAGTAAGGCCACATTCTGCGTCCACGGTAAATTGGCCAGCACCTGCTGGCCAATTTGAAAATCAGGCCAAGCCTCCGCAAATGCCCTCATATATTTCAGGTTGGACCGGGAGAATCCTTTCATATCAGGAAACTCTCGCTTCAAATCCTGGGAGAGGCGATTAATTACCTTACTGCCCCAACCCTGCTGCTCTTGCCGGAGTAGAATCTCTCGTCCGATATGCCAATACAGCAAGGTCATTTCTTGATTAACGGAGATGGCGGCGCTGATTTGGGCAGAACGGATGCGGGTCTTCACATCATTCAGAAAGACACTGTAGCTACCTTCATCCGGCATCAAACTCGATTTCGGCATTCTCTCCCCCTTTTTTTGGTCTGACGTGACTAGGCTTTCTGACTCAGACCTTCTGCATTGTACCTAGTACATATAGATTGCTTGGAACACGCCAAGCCACGACCAGGACACCAGGATATTTCCTGTTCAAGAAGTCGGCAAAGGCTGTTCCTATGGATAGTCGGCAAACAGCATATTTGCTGGCAGTCGAAATGTTTCAACAGTATCGCTGACAGCGGAATGAGCATCATCAGAGGGAGTTTAGCAGCCAGCAGGTGGAACGCTGACAGTTAACCATACGCCCTCCTCAGCGCCGCTAAGGGCTGCACGATGGAGCCATAGCCGGGGCATTCCGCATGGCTCAATTTCGCCAGCGCCCCCTCGAACCCCTCAATGACCCAGGCTCCAAGAGTTTGACCAAACTGTACGCAATCGCCAATCTGCCAGCCGCCTAGCTGCTGGGTGGGTGAAGGTTCTGGGATGGTTGGGAGCCCCGTGTCCACGATCTCTTGATCTAGGGAGTGATCTTTATTAGAGATCGTGGACACCGATGCGAACAGCTTGTCTTTAATGGCCTGCAACAGCCGGAGCCGAATCGGATTATCCAGGTCAGTTGGTGCGTACAGGCGGGCTCGCTTTTGGCGGCGACGGCCAGGGCGACCGATCGCGGCCACATCGAGTCCTAAGCGCTTGACGAGCTTGTTGACGATTTCACAGGGCGTCTGGTCGGGATTGATATTGAGATTCAGCCAGTAGCGCACTTCATCAATAAACCGGAGGGCGGTCTGCTTGATGGCGATCGCCCGTTTGTCGCTGTTAGTCCACGGGTTGCCGTCGAGCAGATTCAGGACGCCGAGTTTGGCGACGATGGCCGCTTTCACATAGCTGCGTGGCAGCCGGTGCGGGGCGCGAATGGAGCTGGCGAGAATCGACTCAACCGCGTTGCGATCGCTGGCTTTGACCGCCTCTAGATTCTCAGCGCGGGCCTGGAGCAGGACGCCTCGCCGCAGAGCGCCGTAGTCTTTGCAGAGCACTTCGTAGCATTCCTCAGCGTCATCAAAGGCAATGCCAGGGAACTCATCGCGGCACAGCACTTTATAAGCAATCAGGCGGGCCTCACGGCCACTTTCCATGCTGTCAAGGGTGCGGTGTGCCCAGTCGAGGGTATGGGCCTCTTCGGGCTCAGCTTCGGCAATCTCGACGGCTTCCTCAAGCCAGATTTGCTCTTGAGTGAGCTGCCAGAGTTCGGCAGTCGTCTCATCGGCCTTAAGGGTGTCAGCGGTAACGTGGTGGCCAGCGCCTTCGAGGCGATCAATTAAGGCTTCCTGGGCGATCGCCTTTTGGCTGCCGCTAACGGTGCGAGCGGTCGTCAGATAATCCACGATCGCGGCTTCGACCCCTGCCAGCTCGTGATCATCGGCTCCCAGGTCAAAGAGGCGAGCTAGGGTTGTGAGGTTTTGGCTCAGGCGCTGTTTGATTGCCCGAGGATTGCCCAGCGCTTCATCAGCGGTGCCGGTGATAAAGGGCGGAATGAAAATCCGACGTGGCACTGAAGGCCGGTAGCGACCGAGGAGTTGCAGGTGGGTATCGGTGCTCAGGGCCGGGAAGTAAGCCCACACTTCATCAAAGTAGGCATCTTCGACCGCCACGCGACCTTCGATACTGACGCCGGACTTGGCACTGGGGGAGAGAATCAGCACGTCCGGTTGATGCACCTGAAGCCAGTGGTCCGGGTCTTTGAAGAACAGGTTGAAGGCTCCCCCTTCATTGGTTTCCGAATCAATGCGAGTTGAGCGCAGGCCCTGGCTTTGTAAGATGCGGTCCACCCGTTTGGCTTCTCGCTGGGAGCTGGTCACCAAGAGCAGGCGGTGGCCCTGCTCAATGCGATGCAGCAGCCTTTGCCGAAACCCGGAGGCTTTGCCGGAGAAGACCTGACAATCCCACGGCAAACCCACTTTCCGATGGCGAAAACAGCGTACGGCCAGGGTGCCGCTGAGGGCCTGCCAGTAGCGCACGGCCCGATCTGGAATGCCGTCTTCACTCAATACAATGGCTCCACCCGAGGCGATCGCGTGCTTAGCGGCACTGGCAATGCGTTCCAGGATGGCTCCATAGCGACTTTTGAGGGTATCGCCTTGGCAGATATGCTCAGTAACCTGGTTGCCTTCGTCCACAATGAGGACCACAGGCTTACTCCAGAACCATTCGGGCAGCTTGGCGATAGAGTCCGGGCACAGCACAATGCCGGGGCGCTGGCGAGCCGCTTCCCAGAAGTCTCGTTGACTTTGCCCCGTTGCGCCCTGGTCGTGGATATGGAGAATGTTCCAGTCTTTGGCGGTTTGCTGCCCCAGGGAATTCAGCGGTGAGAGCACTAGGACATGTTTGTCTTCCTGAAGGGCCGTTTGTACCCAGTCCCGCCCAATCCGGTAAGTCTTGCCGGTGTTCATGGTGGCATCCACCACATGAATGGCGCTGGGCGTCAGTTTGGGCAAAGTTGGCAGATAGTTGCCTTCGGTGGTGCGCTCAATGGGAAAGGTCAGCGCATTGTGCCGATAGATGGCGTTCAGGGCTGCGGCAATCCGGCCATTGCGCTTGTACTGCTTCAGCGTCAGGGCATCACTCAGAATTTCATGCAGGCGTTCTGTGCTGGTGAGTGCGAGCGCATTGTCGGGGAGCAGGTCGTTGCTGGTATCGCGTCGGTGCTGGAGCGATCGCGGCGAATCACTGAAGCCTTTACTGGTCTCGCTGTCAGCTACAGGCGTGGCCAGCTCAACAATTTCGCACAGTCCGGCAGCTTTGGCCGCATCGGTGTAGCGGTAGAGCACATCATCAATCCCTTTGCCTTCACGGGGATTCCAGAGGGGGCAGCGCACCTCACAGCCTTTCCCCTCCAGGATGAGGCCGAGCTGCTTGACCTGGCGGTGAACGTTGGCGATGGTCTTGGGTTTGCTGTCCTGGTCAAACACAATGAACAGCCGTCTGCCCTTGGTGGCAAAGCGTTCAATCGCCGCGTGCAGCTGCAGACTGCCTTTGACGTGCCACTGGGTAATGCCGCGCACCGCGATCGCGGGGAGGCCGTGAGCGATGAGGGCGAGGGCCTTCTTCAAGCCTTCGGTGATGGCGACGGGCAGACCGTATTCCTCAACAACGGTCCAGAAATCCTGACCGGGGAGGGGGGTGACGTCGTAGCGATCGTAAATCAGCGCGGCAGTCTCCTTATCAACAATGGGCATCACCGGCTCTGCCACTGCGCCAGGGGGTGTTTCGTATTTGATGGTCTTCCCGAGCTTGTGCGGGTCGGGGCGCGGATGGATCGGCTTGGCATAAGGGATGCCTTCGCGGGTACACCACAGGCCATCCCGCAAGGGTTCATAAACCTCAAGCAGGCGCTGTACGCCAGTGGTGACGTAGCTGGTGACCTTTTGCGACTGGGCGATCCGGTCCTCCAGGATTACCTGGATAGCGGCATCCCCTGTGAGGATCTGGACGTTAGCGGTGGTCAGGCAATCTGGGATGGCGGAGTGCCGGAAATCCTCCAGCATCCAGGTTTCTAAAGACTGCAATGCACCGTCTGATCCGAAGCGATAGGTCGTATCGCTCGGCATGAGAGTTGCTTCCATGGTGTTCTATTCCTTTTGTGCAGAGCAGGAATAGACCGTGGCAGAGCATCACCAACCATCACCCTCGAAAAGTGTTGCCATTTCCGAAAGGCATGATAATATAGACACACTAATCCTGTGAGCCATTCAAGGTGCCTTTTGCCTTGGTCTTGAATGTCCCTCGTCGGTCTATTCCGAATAATTTGTTTCCGCGTTAGCGGTAGTCTTTGAACTCTGGTTGTTGGTCGCAATCAGAGTTTTTGACTTTTAAAGCGTTTTTTCACCTCCTTTGTTGCAGATTGCGTATAAGATTAGCGCGAGATGCGCTGCTGGAAACAGCTTTCGCCGCCTGCTCTCCCGGTTTAAAGGGATGCAAAGGAGAAGCGATCGTAGTTTTCCGCCCCGATCATACTTCAACTTACCGATAAAGATAAAATTTTTTGTGAAGTTTAGATCGACGGTATTCTGTTTATCATTTGCTTCACTCAATCCCATGCATTCATGACGCTTTGCGATGTGATCTCGATCAATCACGACTGATGGGGGACTATAAGTAGAGCGCAGGGATGCATGATGGAGACGTAAGGACTCTCCGAATTTTTTTGTTTGTGCATCAATCTGCTGACTCAAATTTTGTTGAGAGACTGCTGTCCTGATGATCGCCAATCGTTCTGTTATGACTGAACCAACTGAGCCTGCCCAGACTCCAGCCTCAGTGCCCGTGGATGAAGCTAGTGCTGCTGAACGGGTTAGGGTCAAAGATGCCTTTTTTGCTGCGATCGACGAAGCCCCAGGATATAAAGCCACTCAGCTAGCAGAAGCGGCTGGTGTGACGGATGCGACCCTCTCTTTCATGCGGAATCAGGGGCGCGATGTACGGATATCGACCTTTCAGCGGCTCCTAGATGCGATGCCAACGGATGTCTATCTCCGCTTTTACCAAAATTTGGGCCTGGGTTTGGCCGACGAAGCCCTAACGGATGCCGACACTCCCCCTGACCGGATTATTTCAGCACTGCTCCAGCTTTGTGATGACGAAAGCCTAATGTCATTGGTGCGAGAGCTTGGCGCGATTTCTAAGGACCGTCATGAGCAAGGGAGTAAGGTGCTCTCTGTTATGGCCCTGCTCATGGAGCTGATGCAGTATTGCGAACTCGATGATATGCCGGAACTCATTGGCAAAGTTGGCAAGTACACATCGACCGCCATTAGTCGTGCCTCGGAAAATCTAACTGACGAGGGACGATGAGGCTTCTTATGGTGCAGTGTAATAGACCGAATACTGTTACAGATGTTGAAGTGAATCTGGAGGACGTATGAGTCTAACTGCTCTATTGTGCTGCCGAGCCAACTTTAGCGGAAAAAGTCTAAAGGTACCTGGCCATTAGCTTTGTGTAGGGTGATTACTATCTGCCACTAGGATGAAAGCTAGATATCGCAGTGTATGCAATTCGATCAATCAACAACTTCTGCGGAGTCTACAGGAGCAGTTGATAATTTGCTACAACGATTCAGTGAACTTCCTAAAGATGAGCAGGATGCATTTATTGAGGCTTTGATTAGAAAAGAAAAGATTCAACGCATTATGAACCTTGTTGCCAAGTATGCGAAAAACAGGATTGAGGACATTCGTGATCCGTGATGGATGCGCTGTCTATCTCAGAAAAAATTAAAGAGCCCCTGACTAAGCCGTCAGGGGCTCTTTAATTTTTTGGAATCTTAAATGTAGTATTTGAAATTATTCTTGAAGTCTGAAACTGATGGATTGGATACAAGAATTTCGCCCACCGCATCTGAAAATTTTACGGTTACAGGCTGAGACTCACCTAACCGACATGCATTATAGTTGAGCTTTGTGAGACCAAAGATATCCTGGGCTACACGTTCTATGGATGCATCTCCATGTTGAATGTCTATTCTTAGTGGAACAGGCACTTCCCACCCATCATAAGCTGCTAATCTCGGCTTAAACCCAGTTGCCCATAAAAAGCCAGATGTTTCAGAATTTTTGAGAAAAGAGCCTCTTAAGACAGGCATTTTATGGCTTCTATACAGTCGAAAACCATCTCGACTTTCTCTTCTAACCCGAATTCCTGTGATTTTTACGCCTTTTGGGCATGCTTTCTTGTATCCAGAAAATTCTTCTTTGCTGATGTTAGATCGGGAATGAAGAAAAACCTCGTTCAGCTCTTTTCCGCCCAGGTCAGCATATGTCTTTAAGGTGCCACTTAATAAATTAAAGGCAGCTTCGCTTGTTAATCTAAACTGTTGCTTTTCAGGAGAATACCAAGGGCCAAACTCCCCTAGAAAAACGATGCCATCACCATCATCAAGAAACATTTGCGCGGCACAGCAGGCAGTTCTTCCATCATCTGCCCTTCGGAAAGCAATGCCGACATAGCAAACACCTTCACGGGCTTTAACCAATCGCCAAGGTTTACCCCCACATTTATAGTAAAAGGCAGTACTAAGGTTCCACATCCTATCAGATATGGGAGTTAATGAGCGCTCTCCTCTCTTGAAATCATCTTGAAGCTTAAGGGTAGATTCACGAATGATTTGCAGTGGTATTCCAAATTTCATTGACTTTGCTTTTAATTGTCTTCTGAAATCTGGTGATGAGTTATAGACGTCAACTTCCACATTCGAGAATAATTCTAGCTGACCAGATTTTCTCGATTTTATCGTTTTTTTCGAGGTTTTTTCCCCAGTGTATTCAGACACTTTAGATTGAGGGCGGCAGTTCTTATAAATCTCATCTGGAACAATACAAATACAAACTCCTGGAGTTTGGTCTAATTTTTGTGCTGCTAGTTCTATTTCATCAAGATAATACTTAACAACTGAATCTGTTCTTTGATATGGGTCATGTAAGCGAGAAGCTTCACTTAAGTCTGTTGAGTTGATGGCTCTTTCCCATATCGGTTTTTCAGGCCATCGCACGTTGAATGCTGTTTCAAATCCAGGATAAGGAGGCCATAAACGCAGATCAGCACCTTTACCCTCTTTGTCCTCTACAATGGCAGGCTTATTAACTACGCTACACCATTCATCTAATAAATCTAGACCTTCTCCAGTTCCGATGGAAATATATGAGAGTCCTAAAATCCCAGCATGATCAGCATCATATGGACCTAACAGTGATAGCCCGTCATGAGGGGTATTAACTTTTTGCTTGTATCTAAATTCAAGCTCAGGTTCTTCAAAAATTATTAATGGATCGGTCATGTTTATTCCTCGTCGGAACTACTGTCTAATGCGTCTAGCATTGACTGCCTACTTTTTCCAGATTTATTAACTTTTGCTTCATTGATTGAAGTAGTAGAGTAGAACCTCATTGGTTGTGCTGAGATTTGAATATTTTCAGAATAATCGTCACCAATTGTGATTATTCCATTTTCATTAGATAAATACTGTGATATTGCCAGGGTTCTGTTCATCCATGCATAGTTCCACCAACCTTTACATAAATGCTTTCTCCTTGAATTGATAATATTGCTCTCAAGAGGCTTGTCGTTACAGTCTGTTAACCGATATTTGGTTGTGATTAGCACGCAGAAGTCTTTCATTAGATTTCGCCTTACTGAAAAATTAGGTGCTATATAGTAGTGGTAATATTCGGATTTTGCTGGTTTCCAATATTTTCTTTTGCCGTGACAGAAAACGTGAGTCTTGCTGCCGTCAGGTCTAGTAACAGGCAGCTTGTTTTTATGAACTAAATTTTTTGGGAAGTAAAAAAGTTTGGTATCCTCACAATATAAAAGACCGTGTTTGAGTAATGTAACTAAGATTGACTTTTTAAGTAACTCAGAAATGACTTTGCCTGTTTCTGTATCGTCTATCGAGTTACTACTTTGTAAAATAATTTTTTGAGGCTCTTGGCTACCAAGCTTTTCCTTTAAATGCTCCGGGGGAAGATGAAAGGATAGTGTGGTGTTGTCAGTAGATAATTTGAAAGCCCAGTCAGATCCTGCTTCCTGTAATTCAGGCAGAGTTTCATCTGGGATTTTGAAGCGGTATAGGGAAGTGGGTAATCTTAAAATCTCTAGGCAATTAGAATGTATTTCATCCGGCTGATTTTCTATTACGTCTTCGTATAAAGATAGGTTTAGAGTGCTGATAACACCTTTTGGTAGGCTTGTCTGGCACTTGGTCGTTTCGAGTCTTTTTAGAAGCTCTCTCCAGCCCAGTATCCAGTTTTCAAAAAGAATGGGTTCAAAGGGAGAGGTATAGCGTGAGACTGTTTCGACGTCGTCTAACTTAGCTACAATAGGAACTAAGAAATCCTGTCTTTTCTGTTTGCTTATGCTAGAAGCCAGACTTTTTTGAAAAGCAAGGTCTGAATCGCTCAGTGAGGATTCAGAGTATATACCTAAAAAACAACAAGCTTGCTCTCGAATAATTTCTTCTATGTCCTCGAAAGTTGAACTCTTTTTTGGAATGTCGAGTTGAGGGCTCCAGATTTCATATCCTAAAATTTGTAATTTTTGGGCAATCCATTTTGCTAGAATTGAGCACTCTTGAGAAAAGCTTATAAATATATATTTTTGCTGAGATGCCTCTCTCTTGCTTTCCATAAACCTGACTATTTCAGGCGGGAAAATAGCGGGATGCTGGAGCTTCAGGTTAGGATGCTTAGTATCCAGCATCAATCTGAACCATTCTCTGCCTCTTATTTCAAGTTTCCACCCATAAGAACTTTGTATGTTTTCTATCCATTTATCTCTTTTAGAGGAAGAGATATCACCGGTAGTCAGGAAAAACAACTCGTCGCAGGAATGCCCATGAGTAAATATTTTCTTGGCATCTTCTGCTAGCTTCACTTGCCAGTCTGTACGAACGCTGTAAGCGAAAATTGTTTCTGTATTATTTAAGGTAGATCTGTGTACGGCGTCCCGACCTTTATCTTTAAATCCTCCTAACGGTTCTATTCGCGAATAGCCTTCAAGGAGGAGTAGATCATGGCATAGTCTTTCGAACTCTAAATAATCAGATAGTTCGTCTAAGCAATATAGTGTCAAGCTAGCTGCCATGAATCAGCCTAGTTACTCTCTAGTTCTTTCGAACTATTCTATGTCAAAGTTCTGTTGATGGCTCTCCAGGTAGCTGTTTAAGTACACCTACAGCTGATTAGAGTTCTGGTGAGCAGAGTTACAGATCGTACAAAGCTCCATTTTTCGCCAGCCAATTCTTTCGATCGCGCCAATCGGGCAAAATCCGTTCTACGCGATTCCAAAAGTCTTGATTGTGATGGGGCTGCACCAAATGCACCATTTCGTGAACGACGACGTACTCAATCATGGAGCGGGGCAGTAACGCGACGCGCCAATGGAAGTACAAGTCGCCTTTTGGGTTACAGGAGCCCCAGCGGTTGCCGAGTTCACGGATTTGGTATTTACGGGGTTCTGTGTCGATGCGGCTAGCGGTTGCGGTAATTAGCGGAGCTAGGTAAGGGCTGAGGTGCTCACGGTACCACTGGGTGAAGAGAGTCCGCCCTTGATCTTGGTGCGATCGCAACAGCTCAAATCGACTTTGATAAAGGCGTAGCGGTGTTTTTGCCTCATCCACTAGCCAGAGACGATAGCTGCGGCCCAAGTAATAAAACCCCTCGCCGGGAAGATAGCTTTTCTGATCGACTGGAGCTTGTAGAGACTCCTTCTGAATGAGTTTGGTGTAAATCCAGAAGCGGCGCTGATTGACGATGCGCTCTAGCTGCTCTACCGGGACTTGTGGGGGGGTTGCCAAGACCAAACTGCCGTCTCGCTCGACTGTAATGCCGACAGTACGACGACGGGAGCTTTCACGGACTTCAAAGGAGAGTTCACCAAAGGTAAGTGTGGTCATTGCCCCTGATTCGGATCATGCTGTTTGGCCAGTTGAGTAAGCTGGTCGGCCAAGCTGTCTAGCTTACTATCATCGAAAAGCTCTGTTTCCTCAAGCTTTAGCCAAATTCTGTCACGAAGATCATCTCTACTAAAATCATCTGTCCAGAAGTTGGGAATAGTGGTTTGGCTGGCGATGAAGTCGATTAGCTCAGTGGCAAAGGTCTGGGCCTGAGCCTGAATGGCTTCTGGCGGATTGTCTAAGGCGGCTACCAGGGCATTGTAAAAGGGGCGAATGCGGGCATTAGGCTGATTGCTCTCAGTGCCTGCATGATCGGCTTGAACCTGCCCGATCATGCCTCTGATTTCAGCTTCACGGGCATCCCAATCTTCTCCCAGGCGCTCAATAACTTCCTCGATCCTCTGGCTGAGATTTTGGTAGTAGATGGGGTCATCGTTGAAGTGAGTGCGAATATGGTGCCTCAGCGCGTGCTCCATTTCGGCGGCATTAGTTTGGGTAGAGCCACGACGCTGATTCGGCTGGCTGACATCCAGGGTGAGGATGTCAAGTGGTTCGATTTTGTTATCAATACCTTCGCTGACGACGTACTGGTCAATCAGGTTTTGGATTTTAGCTTTGGTATCTTCAGGGACTTCATCCCGGTAGATATCATCGACGAGCTTCTTAATCTGGCCGAGGCGTTTGGCATCACCGTAGTATTGAATCGCTTCAGGCCGAGGGAAGAAGGCGTCCATCTGTTTTAGGAAAACACGCAGCAGCTCATAGAACTCAGCTCGAAGGCGTTCATCTTGAAGTACGTTGGCGCAAATCTCCAAATCCCCTGCGATATCAATGCCTCTTTCTTGCCAGAAGGCCATAACGCGGCGATGCGCTTCCTCAAGCTTGGGAATCTCTTCTTGCAGGTCGAAATAGGCTTGTTCGACGTCTGGCTGTTCGTAGACGGCTAGAGCTGCACCGATATCGATACCGTAGTAATCCACGATGAGGCCGTAGGTTTTGCCTTCAGCGGTGCGGTTGGTGCGAGCGATCGCCTGTAGCAGCCCGTCCTCCACTAGATTCCGATCCACGTAGAGAGCCTGCTCTAGGGGAGCGTCAAAACCGACCAACAGCTTGTTCTGCACAATCAGAAAGCACATGCCATCTTCTGACAGCGGTTTCCAGAAACGGGTTTTGTAACTGGTGTGGTTGGCTTCATCTGTCCACACCTTCCAAGAGTCGGGGTCTTTTTTGTCATTGCCGGAGATGATGGCGGCAAACTCTAATCGTCTGAGGTCGTCGAGGTAAGGGTAGGCTTGCACCAGCGATCGCATATTTTCATCCGGTGCGGTCTCTAAGGTCAGCACTTCAAGCAGGGGAGCGTTGGACTCCAGCTTTTGCACCAGGGCATCACGGGCGTCGCTCAAGTATTTCTGATAATCCACACAGGCTTGGCGGCTGCTGGCGGCAAGTTGGGCTTTGAAGCCAGCGGGCATGACGCGGGTGAGGTAGTGCATCAGCATGTGCTGAGCCTTGGCCTGCATGATTTCCTTGGCTTGCCGGATATCCGTTTTAGTGACCTTGGCGCGAATACGGGCGCGATCGTCTTCGCTATAGGTCGGTACCGGGAACAGCACATCAAACATCTGATCGATCAGGGCCGCATTTTTCACGGCTCCCAGGGCTTCTAACCCCTCGTAGAGAATGGGCACCGTTACCTTATCTTTTTGGGAATCACGGATGGAGTAAACGTCAATAAAGGGGCCAAAAATTGCCTGGGTTCTCTTCTTCTTGCCGGAGATGATAGGGGTGCCTGTGAAACCGATTTTGGCAGCATTGGGCAGCGCCTTCGACAAAAAGCTATGGAGGATGCTGCCGTGGGAGCGATGGGCCTCATCGATCATCAGCAGGATGTTTTCGGAGGAGTTGAGCGCTTGGTCCAGCTCCTGGATATCGGTGTAGTTCTCCTCGGTGTCCTCAGCGGGATTGACATCCACCTCAGGGTCGTCGCCGGTGATCTTGCGAAACTTCTGAATCATGCCAAAGATCACTTCCGGACCATCGCGGCGCAGCTTTACGGCCAGGTCTCGAATGCTGGAAGCTTCTTGGGGTTTTTGGCCAGAGAGGTTAACGGTGTCAGAAAGCTGTTCTTCCAGCTCGGTGCGATCGGTGATGATCACGACTTTGAAGGCTTGGAGCTGGGGCAGGGTTCGCAGCTTGCGGAGGATGAACACCATGTCCAAACTTTTGCCGGAGCCCTGGTAATGCCAGATGATGCCGCCCCGCTGGTCTTGTTCGCCATGCTGAATTCTGGTTTGCCCGGTCAGAAGGCGCTCAATGGCTTTGTAGACGGCCCGAAACTGTTGATAGCGGGGAACGATTTTGATGCGACGGCCCTGTTTGTCGGTGTAGAGGGTGTAGTGGCGCAGGATGTCGAGCAGATTGATCGGGTGCAGCATTCCGGCGATGAGCTGCTGGCGACGATTCAGCCCGGATTGATCGAGCAGATCTTCTTCCTTTTCGTCGCCCACCAGTTCTTCTGAAGGAAGGGTCGGTTGCTGGATGTCGAGATGCTGGGCCAGCATCAGCGGCTCAAAGGGATGAGTATCTTTCCAAACCAGGAAGTGTTTGGGTTTGCTGCCGACAGTCCCCACAACGGCCCGACCAAAGGTACAGGCGATCATGAGCTGGTTGTAGTGAAATAAGCTTTCAATGCCTTCTGGGGTGCTGCTGCCGCGCTGATTGGAGTATTTCAGCAGGTCTTGAATGCCGGAATTCAGCATGTCGGGGCCGGGGGCCTTGCATTCGATCACCACCAGGGGAATGCCGTTGACGAACAAAATGATGTCGGGGCGATGGGAGCCAGTCGGGCCACGCACCCCTGGCGGATCAACTCGGAACTGGCTAATGGCCAAAAAGCTATTGCGCTCGGGATGGTCGAAGTCGATCAGGTTGATGGTGACGTTTTTGCCTTCTAGCCCATCGACTTTGACCCCTGCTAGCAGGAGGTTGGTGGCGGTTTCGTTTTTTTCGATCAGGCGGCCAGGGCCGAGGCGGGTGAGCTGGTCTACGGCCTGGTTAATGCGGCGATCGTCGAGCCAGGGCTGACCATTGGCATCCAGGTTGATCTCGTGGAGCTTGCGACGGAGGTGGGGCAGTAGCAAAACGTCGTGGAAGTCACCCCGCAACAAAGTGCCCTGGTCATCGGTTTCTTGAGGGGTAGCAGTCAGGGGATTGGCTTCGATGAACGTCCAGCCTAGCCCACCGGGTAGTTCGGCCATGCGCTGGAGCTGGCGAATGGTGGGTGCTTCGGTGTAGGTGTACTCTGGCCCCTGTCCTGGCATGGTTAGCTCTCCTCAGATGAATCAACCTCGACCCGTACCCGTCCTGTTAAAAGGTCTGACATTAGACCTTGTTTCAATAGTTTGAATTTTGACGCTTTACGTTCCTTACTGTGAATTTGTTGTTCAAAATCCTGAAGAGCATTCAGAATACGTGTTTGTTCTTCAAGTTTTGGCAAAGCAACGCGCAAATTGCGAAAGTCTTTTAGTGTGACTTTAGCTCTTGTTACACCACCTGTAATACCCCTTACCTGACGAGCAACAGTTTCAGTATTGATAAACATTGATAGCCACTGAGCTGTTGTTTTCTGAAGATTTGGAGTTAGGCGAATGATATCTGCTGTAATGACACCCGGTGGCATCCAATCGGGATAAACACAAGAAACACAGGGAGGTTCGCCCATTTTTGTAGCGATCAAATCGCCAGGTTTAACAGAATGCGCAGACAATTCACTAGCTTTTTCGAAAGTAACATAAACTTCGCTTTTCCACTGAAATAGAGAAGGTTTGATATCTCTTACAAAGACAACTGGAATACCTTCTGAGCGATAATCACTCATCACTAAATTACTACCAAAAGGGCCGATAGTTGTTGATCCAGAGATTGGAGCAGCTGCTTGTTCAGTTGTTTCTATATTCCAGGCTTTAGGAATTAAACCCAGTTCTGAGTTCTTAAATTGATTGGGATGGTTGATGGGGTCTCTAAGATTTCCATCTTCATCCATGCCGTGTGTGAGGAGATCGTGGAGAAGTCCGGCTTTGGCGAGTTTGAGCTTTTCGATGTGGGCGGTAGTGGTTGCGATCGCCTCGTCGATCGTGTCTAGAAAGGCAGCGATCGCTTGCTGTTCTAATAAAGGAATTTTTCGTAGTTTGTATATCTTTTTTATGACGCTGGGATGTGCTTTTAGCTGATAGTCAAACTTCAGTTCATTATGCTGCTTTTCTAAAAGTGAGTGTACGTACTTGTAATTCCACTGGTTTGAGTTTTTGATTCTTAAAAACCCACAGACGTTGGTCACGGAATATTTATGCTTTTTTCGATGAAATGGTCTACCGCCTCCATCAATTGACCACGTGATTAGCTCTTCCTCAAACATGTATTTCCCATATCGGCCAAATTCTCCATCCCCCACTGAGGAAGAAGAATAGATGGGATAGTCACCAGGGGACGCATTGATGTTATAGTGGACCCCAAAAACTGGACAGGTGCTTAAGCTCTGAATCACTCTAAAAATGATAGGAGTTATTCATGAGCAAAAAACGCCGACAGTACAGTGCAGAGTTTAAGGCCAAGATCGCTATTGCCGCCATTCGAGGGGAAAAGACGGCATCTGAGCTGGCAAGCCAGTATGAGATTCATCCCACGATGCTCAACACCTGGAAGCGCCAACTTCTAGACAATGCCAGCACCCTCTTTGATCATGGCAAATCCGCCCCCCAGGAGTCATCCGAGGCCAAAGCTGAGGTGGACGAACTGTATCGTCAGATTGGCAAGCTAAAGGTGGAACGGGATTTTTTAGCCGAGCGTTCAGCGCAACTGGGCTGGCTGAACGAAAAGCCTGGGTCGACGAAGCGCACCCAGAACTGAGTCTGGTACGCCAGTGTGAGCTGCTGGATATCCGTCGTTCTAGCCTTTACTATCAGTCGGTGCAGCCTTCAGATGAAGAGCTCACCATTCTGCGCTTACTGGATGAGCAATATCTGAAGACGCCGTTTTATGGCAGTCGTCGGATGACCGTCCATCTCCAACAGCGCGGTTACTCGGTGAATCGCAAACGGGTGCAGCGGCTGATGCGTCAGATGGGTCTCTATGCGGTGTATCCCAAGCCCAAGCTGAGCCAGTCGCATCCCGAGCACCAGGTCTATCCCTACTTGTTGCGAGGCGTCGATATCGCCTGTGTCAATCAAGTGTGGAGTACTGATATCACTTATCTACCCGTGTTGAAAGGTCATTTCTACCTGGTGGCCATTATGGACTGGTTTAGCCGTAAAGTGTTGAGCTGGCAGATTTCTAACACCATGGATGTGCAGTTCTGTATTGAGGCGTTGGAAGCGGCTTTAAGCCGCTATCACCAGCCGACGATCTTCAACTCTGACCAGGGGGCGCAGTTTACCGCTAACGCTTTTACCGACTGTCTGAAGCGCTCGGAGGTGCAGATCTCTATGGATGGGCGAGGCCGCTGTCATGACAATATTTTCATTGAACGATTGTGGCGTTCGCTCAAATGGGAGTTGATCTATCTCAAGGTGTTTGATGATGGCCAACACTTATCCCAGGAAGTGAGTACTTGGTTTCGTTGGTACAACCGTCAGCGGCCCCATCAGTCCCTGAATTATCGGACGCCAGATGAGATTTATTATCAAGCAGATGAGGAGGTGAATCAAATATGTAATACTCGTTGAAAGCGTATGAACTACGTTGACCTTTCAGAGCTTAACTGCCCTCTCAAGTTGTTCAGTCTCTGGGGTCCACTTCATGTCTATTTGAGAAATGATTTGACCACGGCCTAGCTCAATCTCTCCATATTTTTCACACTGTTCGAGGCTTGTAATTTGTTCAGACATACCCCAACCCCCTCAACATCTCATCCAACCGCTGATTCACCTCCGTATCCTTCGCCTCAATTTCTCCTAACGTCACCTGATACTTATCCCACCAGGCTTCCACCACTGCAATCACCATCTGGCGGTGCTCGGTCACATAGCGCTCTAGCTGGGCCAGTAGCTCATCCCGCAGCAAATCCAATACCAGTCGCCTAGCTTCCTCCTCGCTCAGCGCATCGCTAGCCGTTTGCAGCCGCGTCACCAGTTCCGTCTTCAGCTCCCGCAGCACCTTCCGAGCCTCTTTCAGCTTGTCCAAAATGTCTTTATAGGGCTGTAAGGCCGCCTCCAACTCCTCAATTTCCGCTTCCACAGGCGTTACCTGAGACTGCAACTCAGCCAGTTCTTCCTCCAGTTCCGTTGTATCGTTGCCACGCTTAGCCTCGTATTTGATCGAGCCCCGCTTGCGATCGCCCCCCAACAGCACCTTCAGCCGCTTCTGAGCATCCTTGATTGAGTGCTTGGCATTTTTGAGTTGTGCTTGCAGATCCTTGGCCACGTTAACGGGTTCGCCTTCCTCATCGGCCTCTCCGTCTTCCCCCTGCTCAAAAGCTTCCTTCTCTTGAATAAGGGTAGCCACGGTCGCTTCAGCCGTTTCCAGCTCCTGCAAGTAGTCCGGCACCAACCGCCCCACGACCTTATGGCTCAGCGGGTCTTCCTGCTGGGTCGGTTTCTTGTCATCATCTTCATCGTCATCCTCAACAATGTCGCGAATCGACTCAATCCAGGAATCAATCAATCCCTGAAACCCCAGACTTGCCAAACGTTTCAAGTCGGCAGAGTTGTCGTAAACCTCCTCCCACCAACAATACCTTCGCCAAATTAGGCGGGGATAGCCTCGCCATGAGGGGGATGAATGCGCCCTAATCTGGTGAGACGATTGAGAGCCTGCGTCCAGAAACCGGGTTTGGTATTTTGGGGAAGGAGATTGATGATTTCAGTGGCATAGCGATAGCCTCGGGCAAAGGCCTTGAGGTCGAGAATCGAGGCATTGGGGTCAGTGCGGCGAAACTCTCGCAAGAGGCAATGGGACAGATTCACCATAAAGAAGGCGAGGTTAGCCGCATTGGTGACCGTCGTTTGCCGAATCGTCATGAAGTCTTCGAGCCCCCAGAACTGTTTGGCATCCCGGAAATTAAACTCGATTTGGAACCGCAAACCGTAGTAATCGACCAGGACATCAGCCGCCAAGGCCAAATCACTACTGAAGAGAATGACATGGGCACGGGCCTGCGTGCGCAGGTTGATTTTTTCCAAGATCACGACATTGAGCGGATGGGCAAAGTGCTCATGGACAGCAGTGCCCTGATACCGGTTGGTTTGAATGGTGCCGTCGCGCCCTGGGGTCAGGGTCTGCTGGTTCAACCAGGCGACCGGGAGGGCCTGATAATCGAGTCTAGGGCCATATTTAGCCCGCTTATTCGAGCCCGTGTAGGGCTGATGCAAGGCCGAGTCACAGCGTAACTTGGAGATTAGATGCAACTGCTGAGTGCGCACCATACAGAGCGCATTGTTGTTGCCAAAATGACCATCCAAGACCAGATAGCGCACGGTTAACCACCCACTGATGCGGCCTAGCAGGGCGGCTAGCCCAGCCCGAATCCGTTGCAGTTCTGGCGTTAAGGTGACCTCATCTTTGGCTTTCGTTGTTTTTCCCTTGGGTCGTCCTCCCCGCGACGGGGACGCGGGCGGATGGGCTGGGGCCGCTTTCTTCTGCTCCGCTTTCGCGGCTTTCGCCGCCTCAATCGCCGCTTTCTCCTCAGCTGTGCGCACCACTTGCTCCACGCTCACCGGGTAGGACTGGCGTTCCCCCACCGCCACCAAGGACAAGGCGAAAAAGGCTAAGCCGGGCACCGCCTTGTCGTACAGGCTGCTGTAAAACCGGTCGAGACCATGGGTTTGCTTCCCGGCTTTGGTGATGACGACTTCGTCACCTGCCAGAATATAGGTCTCCTCGCGGCGGTAACACTGCTGTTGAAAAAAGAGCCAGAATAGTCCCGCCCATGGAATCACAGCACTGAAAAATCGTTGCACACTCCGATAACTTCCCCCCGCTTCCGTCCACCGGGAAATCCCCAGCATCGTTACCCGACCACTCATTGCCAGCATCCCCTGGGCGATCCGGCTCAATCGCCGAATGCTGGTCTTGTCCCAATCCGGTTCCAAGCCTTGCACGAGCGCTAGGATATTTAGCATGGGTTTTTGAATGTGAGGGGTTGTTTGGTTACCACTACTCTATTTCAAAAGCCCTCCCTCGTTTTGGCGAAGGTATTGACCAACTGACGATTACCCCCATCGTCTTAAACTCATCCAGCAATCCCACCTGACGAACTGCCTCTTCAAAGGAGTGCAGTAACTCCATCCTCAGCTTCATCAGCTTTTGGGTTTGAGTGAGCGCCGTAATCTCCTTTTCGGCCAATGCCCACCAGGTCAAGGTAGACTCTCGCAGTTGCTGCTCCTGCTGAATCACGCCAGCATCCGATTCAATCCGGGGTTTGATTTGGGCCTTCTCAGTCAGCTCTGAGATGAAATCTACATAGTCCGTCATGAGGCAGTTTCCTCCCGTGGCTGAAACAGGCTCATCGGATCAAAGCCGTGGGCCTCAAAAAGGGCCTGCTTAGCCTCAATTTCAGCAAGGGGCACACCACCCAGCAAGTGCGCCCTTACATCCTGGGGTTCTGGTGGGGGCGTGTTGTCGGCATAGCGACGAATGTTGCAGTTGTAGTCATTCTCTTCAGACGCCAATTCTGCCCTGGTAACCACTGTCGCGTAGCCGGGAATCCCGGTAAAAGTGGTATCGGTGATGAACGCCTGATAGGTCGAAACAATCTTTTCGATGTGCTCCGGTCGCAGATAGTTCTGTGCCCGCCCTTCGTAGTATTCGGCATCGGCATTGATAAACAACACTTTGCCCCGACTGGCTGCTGGCTTTGCCCCGGTTGGGCGCATCACCAAAATGCAGGCGGGAATGCCCGTCCCGTAGAACAGGTTGGGCGGTAGACCGATGATGGCCTCCAGGTGATCGTTATCAATAAACTTCTGGCGAATCTTTTTCTCTTCCCCACCGCGAAACAGCACTCCGTGGGGCATTACTGTCGCCATTACCCCATTGGCCTTCAGCACGTACAGCATGTGCTGAGCAAACATCAGATCGGCTTTCTTGCCCGTGGTCGGGCACCAGCCGTAATGAAATCGATCCTGAGACTCCATCGAGTCGTCACGGCTGTAGTTTTGAGAGAAAGGAGGATTGCTGAGAACGCGATCGTAGTGCTTAAGGGTGCCGCCTTCTTTGATGGGCACCATCAGCACGTCATCGTTCTCGATCTGGGCATTGGCAATGCCGTGCATAAGCAAGTTCATCTTGCAGATGGCCCATACCCCACCGTTGTTGTCCTGGCCATAAAGCCGCAAATTACGGGCATTGGCTCCCTGCTCTTCCAGATATTGCTTGGTCGTGATCAACATGCCTCCGGACCCCACACAGGGGTCATAGACCTCCATGCCTTCCTTTGGGTCGGTAATGCGGACCATCAGCCTCACCACGGCACGGGGCGTATAGAACTCTCCCCCCTTCTTTCCGGCAGAGTCAGCAAACTGGTAAATCAGGTACTCGTAAGCAGCCCCTAACAGATCGGGAAATTCCAGATCCTCATTCCGCAATGGTTGCTTGTTGAAGTGGTCAATGAGCTGCCGCAGCTGGGAATCAGTCAGGGTGCTTTTCCCGCCGACCTTCCGATTGAAGTCAATATGCTCAAAGATGCTGCCTAAGTTGGTTTTGAGCACAGATGGGTTCTGATCTGCCAGAGTCCCCAGAGCAATGTTGAGCTTATCCCCAATTTGCTGGTGAAACGTATCGCGAATGATTTGCCACCGACTACGATGGGTGCCGTCCTGGGCGCTAGGAGGCGTAAAGTCGGGGACAAACAGGGTATAGCTCTCGGTTTCAGTCGCTACATATCGGGCAGGCTGCTCAGCCTTTGCCCTTGCCTCTGCTTCGGTTTTCCCACGGGCCATGAAGTCTTGAACGATTTGCTGGTACCGCACATCGAAGACATCCGTAGCCCGCTTCAAAAACAACATGCCAAAGATGAACTCTTTGTATTCTGAAGCGTCCATCTTGCCCCGTAGGATGTCGGCAGCTTTGAAGAGATGTCGCTCTAGTTTCGGAAGGGTCAGCTTAGCCATGTATTCAGAATGCAGATCTCGAACTGATAGCAGGTAAGGACGTAACCTTGCTCCTTAGTTCACTAGGATGAGCAAGAAATCCCTCCACCAAAGAGAATCTTCATTATCTTTCATGGAGGCCCTTACCTGAACTCTTCTCCACGGTGTTGCTCAGGGACTCATTACGTTTTGGACAAAACCTTTGGCCGGTGAGTTTGGCGATCGCGTTGGCAGTAAGCTGGTACGCTCTACCTGCTCCTTCTAGGCCATCAGCATTACAGCTTTTATGACCCGCCGCCCCGTTTCGCTCCAAAAGCCGCCCAACGAAACCGTTACCGCCACCTTCTGTCCCCTCACGCTGGCCCATGTGGAGCAAATTGATACCTTCTGGCGAGCCATCCTTCGAGCCGCTCAGGAACCCGACATCAGTTGGGATTGGGCCTACAAACTGCGCTTAGCTGTGAACGATCGCCGCTACGAAGCCTACGCCATCGAGTGGGAGGAGCTGGTGCAGGGCGTCATGCTGCTGGAAACCCAGTGGCACCGATCCTGGATGTCAGCGCGATCGCCCCTGGTCTACGTGGAGTACCTGGCTTCGGCCCCGTGGAATCGTCGGCCCATTGAAGATCCTCCTTACCTGGCAGGCGTGGGGCGAACACTCCTGTTGCTGGCTCGTCAGCGCAGCGTAGAACTCGGATACGGGGGGCGCGTCGGCCTGCACTCACTCCCTAGAACTGAAGCCTTTTATCACCTCAAAAATATGGCTGACTATGGCCCCGACCCGGATAAAGACGGATTGGTATACTTCGAGTACCCGGCATTACAACGTTAGGCAGCTTCCATGAACGACGAGATTTTGGCTCAGCAACTCGAAAAAACGGGCAACTTACTGGATTTGCTCAACGATGATGCCTGGGTGCGCGAAACGGAGGCGATTGAAGCCGAGTGCGGTGGCCAAGTTGAAGCTGGTCTGGGGCTACGATCCTATGTTGAACAGTTAGCCACCGTGACCCCAGCTGCCTTTCGCCAGCAGCGCCGCCAGGTGCAACTGCTATCGATTTTGTTGCCAGAGCTGAAAGCATGGCTACAGTCCTGGAAATTGGGGCTGAGCTTCGAGGCTGTCTACATCGAGGCGCAACGGCGGCTGTTTGAGCATCTTCAGCAGCCTACACCCGAACAAGCCACCTGGCTGGAGGCTCTACTGGCAGAAGATACCGAGAAGATTTCCCCTGAGCAGAAGACTGTGCGATCGCAAGCGATCGCTATGCTGGCGAAGATGTTCACTGAGGATGACTGGCAAGCGTTAGCCCAAACAGCGGCTGAAGAGACCGCGAAGGGGATTTTGCAGGTTCGGCAGCAAGAGGGGGTTCAGGCTGTAGTAGCGTCGTAAAGGAGTCGGAGGATTTGGCCTGCTGGGATTTTCGCTCGTAACCATCATTGCTGGCTTAGTTTTAGCCACGGAAAAACTCTGGTCGTTAAGGCTTGAATGTTTGCGGCGCGGGGCAGCCACTCTACGAGCCTGAACGCTGTGGGGAGGAAAGAGATACCATTCCGCACAATCATCCACTGTAAGATGGGTTTGAAAGTCATCGAAAGCCTTGTGACTGAGGCGTTCCAATGACTTTGAGAGCCCATCGTTTTAGGTGGAAAAATTCCCTCTAATTATGAGTTGTATAGTAAACATTTCGGCTAGGATGCAGTTTGGGGTTGTTTACTCAAGAGCTATAAAATCACAAAAGAATTAGATGAAGCCAACTTGCTTTATGGTATTACCAAATACAGATAATCTAAATTTTTTGAGGCTTGCATCGAATCAAGCCGGGCAAGTTAAGAAGCAACACCTGGACAACACATCAATACTTTTTCAGTTCCTTCGCTGGAACGCATGTTTGATTTCAACTCGCTCATCATCAAAGTCCTAGGTCTCAAAACGCTTTAAGGCATCAATATAGACAAAAATGCTGAATAGAATTATTAGCTTTCTAGAGTCAACAAATACCAATTGGTTTGTAGGTATAACGACCCTTTTTGGCGTTATTGCTGCTATTCTTGACCTGGCCACCAATGATAATGAATTAGTGGTATATATCCTAATTCTCATTGCGGTCATATTCATGTTCCTGGTTCTTCTTATTGTTCTTAGCAAAAAACGAAAAGCTAAAATAGAACGGTTGCGGGAAATGGAGAGAAGAAGCACAGGAATTAAACTACTTAAGAATCCATCTCTAACAGAAACTTGTCAGTATCTCAATGATATAATCCTTGAAAAACCAGAAATCTTTAAGGACTCTACTCTTGCGGAGAATGTTGCCCAACTATTTCAAGATTTTCAAGAGAATGTTCTTAGAATTTATATTTTTGGGCAACAAAGTGCTGGCAAATCTTCTCTTGTTAACGAATTAATAGGAGTAGAAATATCGCCCGTATTTCTTGGGAAAATGACAACTTGTTTAATTCGTGTTCGGAATGGTAAGAAATCTAAAATAGTAGCAAGATGGGGAAAGCGATACGAAGACTTGGGAGCGAATGTCTCAAAACTTAAGGCTGAACTAGAAAAATGGGACAGTTGGTCCTTAGAGACTCGTCCAGAAGAAGTTATTTTGGAAGTACCCCGAAAGATTCTCGACACTGAGAAAGTTGAACTCGTTGATACTCCCGGTACAGGGAGTGCAAGACAAAGTGATGATTTCTTTAGCTTTGAGGATAGAATCGTAAATGAGGCTATGACGACGGCGGCAGTCGTTATTCTCGTATATCGAGCTGGTCAGACACAAACCGAAGCACACCAGAGCATTTTACGCTCTATTGCGAATAAGGCATCAAGTTCCACAAGAACATTCACCCTTAAGCCAAAAGTAATTGCTGTTTGTAATCTTGATGGTAATTGGGCTGATAGCCTAGACAGAGACAGAAGAGGTGTGCTTAAGCTACTTCGTGATGCTGAGAAGGAAATTGAGACATTAACTCAAGGTAAATGTTATCGAATTGCAATCTCCGCCAGTTCTAAAGTTGAAGAATTAGCTATCCGGGAAAGATCCTCAAGTATCGAAGAATTAAAAACCGCACTTGTCAATCTTCTTTCAGATCGACAACATTATGTAATTCAGCAAACAGTAAATGTAGGACTAAAGCTTTCTGAACAACTTGTTAGGTACTTAACTAATCTTGTCGAAGAGAGCAGATCAAAGTATGACCAAATAGAAACAGGTCGTAGAGAAGTCGTGAAGTGTATAGAAAGCATTCAAGAAGTTTTACAAGAAGGTTATAAAATCGAGCCAGTTAAAACTAGCTTTATTTTTGGTGGGGTCTTAGGAGGAGGATTTGTAACATTTTTGGCTATCCTAATAGTTATACTTGGTGTTTTTCCACCAACATTGCCCCTTGCTTTGCTAGTCAGCATTGTTATGCTCGCATCTGCTATATCCTCAATAATCTCTGGAATTTCAACTCATTTCTCAAATCAAGAGAAAATCAAGAATTACCACACAAATTTGAAGAAGAAATGGACAAATTTGCTAAATTCAATCAAACTAAATAATACGTCAGATAAACAGGTGCTAGTTTCCTGGGAAATTGTAAAACAAATGTCGAGAATTTCTGTTACTGAAGATGAGTCAAGTGTCCGTCAAATTTTGGTTGAAATCGAAGAAAATCTGCGATCAAGAATCAAGCATATTGAGGGCTATGCTTTGCATATTGATAGCTTATCTCTATTAGAAAAAGCCAAGGAAGCCTCAGACGCGTTTATGTACAATAGAAGCCTACTAGGGTAAAGCTTTGATTGATGGTCGATTATCTTTTAATGAATTATAGAAATTGACGCGTGAAGATTACGCATTGGAATATTTCTGACCATTATTCTAATGTGGCTGATAGATTTAAGTGAAGAAAAAGACAATAGACTTATTCAAAGTCTTTATGATTAATCGGACAACTACTCCGCACAACAATCTGGGTGCAGCGGATTGAACTGAGTCGCTTGGGTGAGATGTAAAGGGATCGGCAACTGCAGACCCGAACCATTTAACCCACCGAATAGTTTCCCTCCATTAGCAGTAACCTCCCTCCAGGCGCAGCAGGGATTCACCAGAATCGGGTGAACGACGAATTAGGCGTTTCAAACCATAACCTTTGAGCGATGTAGTCTAAAATTGGTTCGTGCCTAGCGACTTTGATAGAAAGTCTTGCCACCCATCTGGGAAGTGTGCTCCTGACTGCGGCAGGCGAGTTGCTTCATGCCGGTGTACTTGCCCCGCCCCTTGCCGTTGGGCTTAAGCGTATCCCCGCATATGGGGCAAATCGGTGCCCCTTCGGTTTTAGGCAAAACCTTTGGATCGACGGCGATAGCGACGTTCCCGTTACTTTGGTGAGTTTGGTGATCGCTCCTGTCCAAACTCTGATTGGGGGCAGTTTGGGCCAGGTTTGGTGATCGCGTTGGCAGCAAGCTGGTACGCTCCACCTGCTCCTTGGAGGCCATCAGCAGCGCCTGATCGAGGCTTCTGGCCCCGGCGTACTCATAAGCATTGAACTCCTCAAAGTCGTAGGGCTGGCTGGGCTCCAACTTGTCAAAGCCAAATTCACCTAATGGCGGCAGCTCAATCACTTCCCGCTTGCCCTTGTTCACAAATAGGGCCGGACGATACTTGCGGGCTTCGTCCGTAATGGTTTCGTTCTCCTTGTCGCACCAATCGTAAACCGCCCGATAGTCACTGGCCAGACGGGCGCTCTTGGTCTGGTCGGTAGAAGCAGCCAGATAGTCGAACACATTGGCTTCCACGACGATCTGCGCCAGGTTATTGAAGAAGGCTTTGTCGATCACCTCGGATTTACGTAGCTGCATGACGTTGGGCGTCTGGGTGCAGATGATGATGCCGATTTGCAGGTGCTCCCCTTCCTTGACGGCCTTGGCGATCGCATTGATGACCACCTTGGCCGCTGAGGTTTCCTCTTCCCCTTCGACCACCTTCTCCCCGGCCAGGGTAGACATGGTGTTGTCCAGCTCGTCGATGACGTAGTACACCCAGTCAAATTCCGCGCCATTGCGAGCACTCTTCTCCCGCTGCCTTCGCAAGATCAGGCTCTCGATTTCCGCCGCCATCTTCAGGGCATCGTGGTAGGAGCGCCAGGTGGGCGCAATGCGCCAGTAGTCCTTGCGACTCCCGGCACTGGGGTCGTACCGCCGCAGCTTGAACTTCTCGCCTTCCAGCAGCTTGGCCCCCAAAATATTGCGCACGGTGGGGGATTTGGAGCCGCCTTTATTGGCCGATACGCGGAAGGCACAGGCATCTTTGACCAAGGCTTTGAACTTGGATGCCTTGAGCCACTTGCGGTCAATCTCATCCCGCGTCAGGCGCTTCTGGAAGATCTGGATGGCGCAGCGATAGGTGAGCGATTCCGAATCGTACTCAAACTGCACAACTTTCTTAGAATCTAGTTCGTGCTGAAGCTTCAGGGCCTGCCCGTTGAGCTTGGCTAAGACCTCGCGGGGCGGTTCTGGGCGGCGAGCGGCAAAGTAATAAGTTTCCTGCCCCGCTTCGGTGTGGCGGCTGCGGTGCAGGGCATCCAGGATGATGCCCTGGCCGTGGGCATGACGAATCAGCAGATTGCCCCGGTGGTGCTCATACCCGCCTGGAAACAACCGGGGCGCTTCCAGATCCGCGATCGCAGCCTGGTAATCCTCAATGGTGCGATTCTTCTGCTCCAGGGCTCCCTGAAGGGATTCCACCTGAGCCTGAAGGGCCTGATGCAGGTCGGTGTCACTGAGCTGCTCCACATCGGCAGCAAGGCCGACAAATTCGCGTTCGTAGTGCTCCAGACGCTGGCAGGCGCGATCTCGCTCAGTGGTGACGGCTTCCAGTTCGGCTCGCAGTTCGGCCAGCCACTTTTCCCGCTGCTTGTCGCAGCGCTTTCGTACCGCCTGGGGAATGGCTTGGCTGACCTGTTTGAGACGGGCCTCATAGTCTTGCCTGACCTCGGCCACCACTCGCGCCAGGATGGCCTGCTCTTGCTCATCGCCCAGGCGTTGGAGCTGGGTTTCAAACTCGCTTTCCCACTCCTGAATCTCTTCCCGTGCTGCTGCTAGCTCGGTTTCCAGCGCAGCCACCGTTTCGGCCATCTGCTGTTCCAATACTGTAATCGCCCGCGATTTCTCCTGCTGGGCTTTGGCTACCTGCTGCTCAGCGGCGCGACGTTCGTAGGTGCGGCCCCGCTTAAAGTCTTCTTCGCGGTTAACCGTGGCTACGCTTTGGAGGGACTGTACCCGCGTTTCGGCTTTACGGAGTTTTTCGATTAAGGACTTCTCTGAGGCATTCAAAGCGGCCACCGCCGCTTCGGCCACGACGACCCGCTTCTGCATCGGTTCCAGGGCTGCTGTCGCGCTCTGGGCCTGCTGTGTTGTCTCTGTCAGTTGGCTCTGGAGCGCCTGCTGCCGGGTCTCCAGGCCGTCTTTCAGGCGCTGGGTCTGGGTCAGCTCATAGCTGAGGGCATTGAGCCGCGATCGCAGGTCTTTGGCTTCATGGCGGTGATCTTTGTGGGCCTGATAGCCATGCAGCGTCGCGATCGTCCCGACCAGCACGGAGCCGGTGAGCAAGCCAGTGGTGAAGCCTGCTCGCGCATTATTGCCCTGCATGTGAGCCACCCAGTGGGCACCGGCCATAAAGCTACTGGTGGCAACGAGAGTCCAGAGCCAAAGTCGTGGCGACCGCCGACGATATTGCATGTTCTTGCCTGCTTCTGTATACAGCGTTGTCTACGGTTTGATGACGCTAGTAATCCGCCCCAATCGGGAGGGGCTCAGCGCTGTCGGTATTGATGTCCTCATCCAGTAGCTTGGCTGTCTTGCGTTCCAAGCGAGCAATCTGGGCAGAGCGGAAAGCATGTTCCTGCTGAGCCTTTTGCGTCACCAGCTCCCGCAGGCCCTCCAGCCCCTCCGCTTCCAGCGCTTTGTGGAGGGTTTTCTCGCGCTCTAGGCGGGTGGTTTCGATTTGAGCTTCATGGCGAGCCACTTCAGAGCTGACGCCTTCCAGCCCCGTAGCGGCTTTGACGCGGGAGGTGAGCATCTTGGCGAGATCACCGCGCAGGCCCTCCACTTCATTGCCGAGGATGGCGTTCTCGCGCATGATTTTGACCCCGTTAATCTTGCGGCGAATGGCGGCGAGCATCCGATTGAATTCGGGATCGGCAATCTCCGGCGCGTTGCCGGAGACCTGGGTATAGTCCGTCGGTGAGAGGCTAGAGACGTTTTCTAGGTTTTGGATCGGTGGCTTGGAATGCTCATCCCGCACCAGGGCCGCGCTTTGCACCAGGGTTTGGGCCACGCTTTCCTGGGCGGTGGGTTTGGCTCCCGTTTGGACGGCTTTGGCGATACCGGGCGATCGCTTGGCGGCCCTGTCAGTGGCACCTTTGATGTCACGAATACTGCGAGGCATGGGATCTCCTTGGCTAAGGTGATAAATCTTGGCTTTGGTGAGTTGGGCGGTTAGGGATGACCCAGCGGGCGATTAGGGTCTTGCTGGTAGAGGCGGATGCAGTTAAACGCCACTCCCAGGGCTGATTGCGCGTTATTGAGCAAGACGGTTTTAGGGGCCAGCGGCGGATGGTTGTGGCTTTGGTGTTCCAGGTGTTCGCTGATGGCGGTGAGCTGCTCGGCAATGTCGCCGAGCACATCGTGCGCCCAAGGATGGTGTGTTGCCAATGATTTGGGTGGAGCTGGGTGTTGCGGGGCCGGGTGCTGGATGGAAATGCAGGAAACGGTATCGGGCTGTTGGCCGAGCGTAGCGGCAATGACGCGAGTTTTGCCGTACTGATGGGCTAAGGACTCGCCCACGGCCCCCAGGCCGTAGGTATCGACCAGTGCTTGCAGCTGCACGTCTAGTTCAGAGGGATTGGGAGTCAGTTGGAAGGCGTTGGGTTGGATGGGTTGTGCGCTCATGGTTTTGGTGAGGAATGAGGAGGATCAAAACGATGGTGGTGAGGGCCGCGATCGCAAAGGCAGCGATCGCGAAAGCTATGCCCCGCTTTTGGGTTGCGGGTCGGCCTGTCCCTTTCCCAGGGCTTGGACCTTGGCTAAGAGTTCTTGAACCGATTCGGATTCATTGGTCTGTAACTTGGCCAGGATGCCGCTTTCAATGCGATAGGCCATGGCTTGGCGATCTAGTTCCTGAGTGGCTTTTGCCAGGTCTTTGGCAGCTTTTTGCGTAGCCTGGAGTTGTTGCCAGCGCTGGGCGATGTCGGCTTCCATGGCGGTGCCGAGCTGTTGGGTGAGGGCGATCGCGGCCTGGGCGGTTGAAAGGTCAATCTCAACGGAGCCCTCCCGGCGGAATTGTTCCAGATCGACGGTTCCCGGCAGTTCGGGAATATCGAGAGTGGTTGAGCCATTGCCGTCACAAATTTCGACCGGGACTTTGACAGCGGGTGGCTCTGGCGTTGTTATCCCGGTTGGGCAGTCGCGGCGGATGGGCCGAGAGGGCGCAAATTCCAGGATTTTGGCGACAGCGTCGGGGGTGTATTGCTTGCGCTTGCCAACCTGCTCGTAAGGCAGCTCTCCATATTTGGTGAGGGCGGCATCCCGCCATTTGGCGACAGCCTGGGGCGTGACGCCATGATTGCGAGCGATGTCTGCGAGGGTTGTCATTTTTCAATCGTTTAGAAACTGCTTGCCAACCAGCTGTGAACTAGGTTGGCAACTGAACCCTGTTATATCTTTTGTGTACTCATTTTGCAATCATTTTGAGATTATTTATTCGAGGGTGTCGAGGGTTTGACAGGGATGAATGCTATGTGTTCATAATGAACTCATTTTGAGTTCAATCTAGTATCCTTTGTGAGTGCCGTGTACTCTTGGGTAGGAGTTTTGCGTATGTGATAGCCACAATGCCCCGTAGACGGCGGACTTTTAAGTTTGATGAGCGCCTTTTGGATGCTCTTAAAGTTGTTGCTCAGAAAGACAATTCGAGCGCCAACAACTGGCTTGAAACTCTGCTCATGAAAGAATTACAGGCGCGAGGGGCATTACCAGAGGATTTTGAGCCTTTAGTTGAAACCCGAGGCGGACTAAGGACATCTGAAGAAGAGGAAACTGACGAAGTAGAGGATATAGAATGACTAAACCTGGACAAAGCTAGACAGATGGTCCTTATTGCCAAGAATTTAGGACAATAGGCTTATGCCACCAGAGCTAAAACAAAAGCTTACTTTTGAGCAATATCTACTCACTCCCTATGACGGGCGACGGACAGAATTCGTAAATGGGGAGATTATTGAAGTGGCTCCACCCACGGGACGACATCTAGATATCGTTTCAGACCTGGGGGACTTGCTCAAAGCCTACCTTCGCGCCCATCAACCAGACTGGCTAGTCAGATCTGGTGCTGAGATCAAAATTCCCAACCAAAATAACAGCCGTAACCCTGATCTGCTGATCTGTACAAAAGCGCAATGGCAAATTGTTAGAGCCCAGACCAAGGCCGAATTCCTCAGCGATAACCCCCCTCTACTGACTATTGAAATTGTCAGCCCGAACAGCGTCGAAAAAGATACACAGGAATTGATAGCAGAATATGCCGAGGCCAAAGTGCTTGAGTATTGGATCGTCAATCCCATTACCGAGACGGTCTCTGTCTATACACTAGACGGCCAGGTCTACAGCCTCATAGGAGAGTTCGCAGGCGAGCAAACGGTGCACTCGCAGCTACTTGAGCACTGGAGCGCGACAGCCGCTGAAATGCTGGGATGATATGACCATGTCAGATTACGACTGTCCAAGAGTTCTCCAATGCTGGTCTAGCAACTCCCTACTATGACCACGTTCGAGTTTGCTAGTGTGCCCCGCTCCGGGTAGGCAAGCCTGAGATGGCAGCAGCTTCGGCATAAGTGAGCGATCGCCCTCCTCTCTCACGTTTCCCAGATGGGGGTATTGAGCATGGCTTGAATAGCCAGCGATCGCCGCTCAATCTCCAGTAGTGCATCCCGTCGCTTGATGGCCCTATGCTGATGCGTTGCGTTCAGAGACTTGCGCTGAATATGTTTGATGATTTGATCCGGCGCAAAGAAGAATATGTTCAATAGCGACTGTGAACTTTAGCTCCACCAACTCCTCAGTTATGAGATTTTTAAAGATGTTATATTTCGTCTCGTTCTGCCTTGGAGAATGAGGGTAAGAATTCTAGGTCACCTACAACAAAGTCACGTAAAACCAATCGGTCCTCGCCTACAGCAGAGATAAGTCGATTAAACAAATCAGGACGAATCGCAATACCACATCCCCAAGTACGAGGTCGCGCGAGATAGTAGTCGCTAGTATCGTACTCGGCACGCCATGCAGCTAGGGCGAGAGCTAGACCATTTTCATCCTCGTAGCTGAAGGGTTCTCCAGGATGTAATTTGAGTAGCGAAATCAGAGATGTTGTTGGAGCAAGAAGGGGGATGGGGACACCAAGACCGTGGTGGACATCACCAACTATCGCCAATTCATAGTCAATACCAACCAGTGGCTGGCTTTTGTCAAACAAAGGTGCTTCTAACGTATGGTCAACTTCAATACTCCATAGTCGCAGATCTCCAGTAGTTACTGGTGGGCGTGTCAGTGCTTGTTGATCATTCGTATTTCTTACCTCTAGGGCACAGTAACGCTCTACAAATAGATCAGTTTCACGTCGCCAATCTGGATGCTTTACACAGCGATTCTCAACAGTGGCGAACCATCGCCAGCCTCCAAAATTGCCACCTTCAACAATGGGTGAACAACTGGCAGGCTTGACTGTAATCGTTGCGAGAAGACGCTCATCCTCTTCAGCAGCTTCCACAACAGATGGTCTAGAACTATGTGATTGAGATTCGTGGATTTGTACCCATACTTCGTTACCAATACTAGGCGGTGGAGAAATCCGTGGACGAGCTTGCCGATGTGTTTCTAAGAGCAGTGGGATAGTTGGGTCGTTGAGTAGTGCTGAAGCCAACTGGTCTTCCCACTCCATCGGGTTAGTAATTAGCTCCCCAGCCATTAAACATGCAGTGCGACCACCCGCGGCAATCGACTGTAGTGAATCTTCGACTATTTCATCATTTGCAAGAAATGCATTTGGCCATTGTTTACGAATTGAATCGGCAAATGCATCTATTTGGGACTTTAGTCGTTTTTTGAAGGCTTCAGAAGCACGAATTTCAGTAACCTGGTTACCCACAGCATTTAGCAGCCCAGGTAAGAATCTCTCACTCCTCGACAGTCTTACTCCAGCAACAGCCTCAATAAATCTCTTGTTGTGTATCAATTCATCTGAATTTGATTGGTCAGTGCCTTCGGGGAGCCAGATATGCTCCGATTGCTCATTCAGCAATGCACTTTGGGCAGAACTCGGTGTAACTAACGGAGGTTGGTCACCACGAATTAAGCGGCGAGCAAGAGCCCGAACCGTGAGACGGTCGCGTGATACTAGATCGCGAAGCGTATTTTGGCACTCCATTAAGATGGGAAGACTTTTCGCGGCTGATATCTCCATTGTCCGAAGAAGCCAAGCAAGTGTCGCAGGATCAGAGATGGTACTAAGCGCGGTAACGAATGCAAGCGCTGCGACCTGTGGACGCTCATTCAGGAGCAGTTGTACAGCCAAGAATGCACGTCGCTTTTTCTCCCGACTAGGATGAGCAAGACTACCCAGCACCGCTAGTGCTATTGCTGCATCAAGGTCACCGGGCGCAGGTTCCCCAGAATCTGGATCTAAAGGTTGATACACAGGATCTGGAGCATCAGATGGATGAACATGCGGAGCCCGTTTTTCAATAACAGCAAATGCTTCGTCCCATGCCATAAATGCTACATCTAACGATGCTGCATCTTGGGACACCAGTGCTCCGACAGAGAAAGCATAAATAATCGCCTGAGAGATACCGTAGATTTCATAGCTAGAGGTCGCAATCGTCCGCTCGATCTCTTCAGCAACTATCTCGCAAGCAATTTTGGAGTCTAAGGTGGTAGCTCGTTGAAGAGCATCAATCTCCGTCTCGCCACCAAATGACAACCAACCGCCTCCTCCGCGTGTACGTGTCCATGCCAGAGTGTAGGCAACTGCTGCTAACTGCAATTCACCGCTTCTTTCTAGTCCTTCAGCTATTGGTCGCAATATGCTCGATCGGTCTCCAAAGTCTGAGCGTTCTGCAAGCGACTGAAGTGCTGATATGGCTTCCTCATGCCTGTTCTCAGCTACTAGCTCTATCAGCCGATACCCAATAATGTTTGCAAACCGATCTTGGCTCCATTGTGGCGACTGTGAGTCATAGGGCTTACGACGCCATAGACGAATTGCGCGTGCAAGACCAGGCAGACCTTCAGGAAAGGTAGCTACTATATTGTCCGTGACCTTCGCTCTGGCTGACATGGATTTGAAGGATGTTTCCTTCTCCTGAGCAAAATTTGGAGCTATCGGAGTGTCATCTCGAATTGCAAAGACTTGGGGAAGGTCAGCGTTTGCTGCAATTTCGTTAATTTTCGCAACTTCATCATCGTCTTTAGCAATTAGCTCATCACTATTCGAATAACTGTATGAAACTGGACGTTCGTCTACTCGTGAGAGTAACCACGTCATTAGTTGGCGATAAATTGGATTTCCTACGCTTGATTCATTTGCCAGATATTGAAGTTGTTCAACATCCACTTCATAAAGAGGTGTATCCAGCGTTAGGCGTAGGACTCCAGAGAGGAGAGAGTCAACTTCTCCATACCACTCCTGCCATACATGCTCTAATGCTCCATTGAGAAGTGCATTTGGGTCATTACACTCTGACAGTAACTGGGGGGCTGCAAGGTGAATTGTTGCAACCGGATCGGCTTTTGCAAGGAGTTCCCACCAGCGACTCCAGGTACCACGTGTTCCTTTCCCATCTGTATGGAGAGGAACACGCTCACACAATCCTTGAACCGCAGCTACGCGAAGTCGAGCACGTGCTGGGTCTTGTCTTATAAGTATTGGAAGCGGATTAAGGATCTCGTAGATCGTGATGTCTTTCCGCCAACCATATGCGGTGAGGAATAGACATGACTCTTGCCAGAGGTCTTCTACTCGTTCCAGATCTTCAGTAGTAAGAGCAAGTCGTGCTGCAAGAAGCCTATATTCAGCGAGATCTGCGTAGAATCGTCCAGCAGAACCTTTTTCAATTTCATTTCTCAGAAAATCTTCTGCAACGCTATATCTTGTCGGTTTTGCTCCATTTAGAACGATTCGAAGAATGAAATCTGGTGGAACTGGACCACCCATCTCTCCACTTATCGTCACGGTGACAGAAGTGCTAATCTCCTTCAGAATACCTAAGCCTTTTTCCCACTGTTGATCGTCAAGCATATCCATAGCTCGACTGATTGTGTCTTCGATGGTTCTGTGCAAAGGATAGAGGTCACACGCACGGGGATCGCCAGAAAATGGGTTGAGGTCACCCATTAATAAATGCAGTGCCTCAAGAGCAACCGTTCCTTGAGTAGTGGATTCTGAAATCTCAGCTCTTGATAACCCTATGACGAAACGTAACCAGCACCGATACCAGCCATCACCTGTGATAAGAGCCTCGGCGGCGTTTAAGCCAATTGGGTCTAAATAAGCAGCTATTGCACAAGCATCCATCCAAGCCCATATGTGCCCACTTTCCCATCGGACTGATCGTTCTTGAACAAGACGAGTTAGATCTAGTATTCGGTCACGAGCAACCGCTACTGTGCCATGTGTTAAACAAATAGGATCTATACCAAGCTTAAGGAGCCGATGAATTGAACCAACAGGAACTCCGTGTGCAGTGGCTGCATAGCCCCACAGCCGTGGTGAGCCGATTTTATGCTCAAACCTTTGTTTGCTGACAAGTTGCTCTGCTAAAACGAGAAAAGCTTCACCTGGTTTTCCGAGCTCTTTAATAAAGTAGGCAATGCCATCCCAGCCGTACGTATCGTCAATTGCATTGAGCACCTGGTTAACTGGTAGGTCTCCGTCCTCAACCCATTCGGCACATCTACGCCAATTAATTGGTGCTTCTAAATCCGGTTCTTTATCTACATCTTCACTACTTCTTTGTTGCGTATTGACTTCATTCGATGTCTTGTAGACTTCTAGTTTTCCATGAGAGTTAATAGCTGATAAGCGTAACCGTCCTCTTAGCCAAGCTATCTCCACAGCCCGATCCGACGCTGCACCATAAGAGGTATTGTCTTCCTCCTCTTCACGAAGATATCCGAGCATGTATGCACGCCAAGGTGCAGTGGCACCAAGTGCATCAACAGCAGCACACATCTGTAATCCCTCGCGGGCTTGCATAACGAGATGATCGTCATCAATGAGGCGGGCTGCAAGAACGTCAGCACCTAGCAAAGAAGCTGGGACATCTGCAAAAGACACCAATAATGAATCGAATCTTTCTTTCTGGAACGAATGGACTCCACGAGACATTTCTACGTAACGCACAATTGCTGGCCAGTCGCTAAGGCGTGCAGCCGATCTAATTGCTGTGGCAAGATTCAAAAGAATTACTGATGAGGGAAACCCTGCTGCCACTGAATCTATGACGAAAGATTCAGTTACAAGGGCGAGCACTCGATCATCATTCTCTATTTGGAAAAATATCTTCAGTAGTGATCGAAAAGCTCGTGAATCAGTTAAGAATCCTTTTTCATTGAGCCAATTAGCGATGCTGTTGAGTAACGCTTTAAGGGCAATAGGTTCATCCTTAAACTTATCGCGCAAATATCTTGAAAAAGACTCGTGATATATCCGAATACCTCCCTGGGTCGCACGCTCTACAAGAACAGGTTCTAGAACGGTAAGAGCCCTATCTACATGACGTGAACGAGTCGGTTCAATTTCTCGTAACTCTACACGTGTCACTGCAAAGTCAAGGAGTGCAATCACTTCGGCAACCCAGTCTGCAGTATCCCCAAGCGTCGCATATAGATGTTCGTAGTAATTCTTCAACGTGCCATCGAAGGGGGGCAGGCTTAGCACAGCATTTGAAAAGTCTGTGAGAGTATCACCCTGCCGTAACATCTCTCGGCAAAGATAGGTTACATAAAGTGCATTTCCTTTTGATTGTTCATTCAGAGCATTCAGAAAGTCTTTGATGGTTTCAGCATCTTCTATTAATGGAGTCTTTTTATTTTGCAGTTGGTTTTTGCTGCCTGGAATAATGTTAAGCTGCCCCGCCAGCAACTCGGTTTCGTCGCGACTCAGCCCTGGAAGATTGAAGGTTTTAGCGCCCTCATCCCTTAGAGGTTGAAGATGTGGCCCTGGTTGGCTAAGAACAATTACGACTACTCCAGCAGGCAATTCGAGTAAAGACAGAGATTCTGCGAGGCTCCTCGATGGATCGAACCCAATGCCACTGCGGGCACGTACTCGTGTAACGTGATCAATCCCATCTATGATCAGAGCTACTTTACGACTAGGTTCGTATATGACTGCTTGCCTTAAGCACTCAACGAGTGCGGTCTCATCTGCTGCAAATCTTGGACGCTGCTCCTCAACTAGTTTGGGATCGGCGTCAGCAAGGCGACCAACCAAGCTACCAAAGACAGCTTCTGCAAGAACACGTTCAGTTTGCTCAGCATCAGCATCTCCCAGGTAGCAGTAATGTTCTGCAATAAGCCACCCCTCATTAGAAAGTGAATTTAGCAACTGCTGACTGACCCAAGACTTACCATGTCCTGGAGGCCCTTCAACAATTAAATAACCGCCAGTTTTAGAAAGCTCATTAGTTTCTTTAGCTAATCTACTAACTGCCGTTTGCCGGACTACTTCAAAGGTTGAATCGACTGGATAGGCTCGTGAAACAGCGCCGAAGTCACTACGAAGTTGTGCCCTTCTCAGAAGTTCTTTGGCTGTTGGTTGCAATCTATCCTGGCGTGCTGCTCGTGCTACTGAGATGAGTGCTGCCGAAACATCAGTAGAAGAGCGGTCAGCATTAGGAAATGACTCAGCACCGACTTCATTCCGTACTCGTTCTAACAGCAGAATTTCTGCAAGGTCGGGCGCTGTCAAATCTGCACTTGATCGAGGTGCATCAACTTCAACAATTAAATTTGCACAAACCCACTTCAAGTCGTCGTAAGTGATGGATGGATTATTGACGAATAGAAAGGCGAATGGTAATTCCTTGGAATTTTGAGTTGTCTTATTACGTTGACTCCAAAGTGCTTCAGGATCAAAGGCTAGTCTTAACGTTCTTACTCCAGGCAAAAATGATCCTGGATTGGTGTCAGCTCTCTTTAAAAAGTATTTAAGAATTGGGTCTTGGGGAGCCTTATCTCGTAGGATAATTCGGAAGGTTAATGTGTGAGCGGCACAACCAGGACCATCTCGATCCGAGAATATGCACTCTATCAGACGATCTAAGCGGAGTTGCCTATCCTCCGAAGTAAAGGTTCTGAGTGACAGTGGTCTATCGTCATTGTCTGTATGCTTAAATTGAATTCGCTCGCGGTTTCCGAGAGCATCAATTGTAGTTAGGTCATCGAACCTATCGTCGGATATAAGTTTCTTGTCAACATCTGCGTGAACTACATTGCCAAGCAGCACATCTACAAAGCGACAAGCGACAAGCAGGTCCTGATATTCATATCCTCGATGTGCTGCAATAAGCGGCATAGTTTGTGCTGTTGGCCTGAATTAGTTAACAGTCGCCCAAGATCTTGCTTCTTCAGGCTTCATGAGGATCCTTGGACGATACTCAATGGTAGCTTTAGAAGTCTTATTTCGTCACTTCAATGGGAGCTGTAAGCCATGTATTAAAATAATCTCAGTATTTTTCCAAGTTCCCCTTTTATTTGTTTCTGCAACTTGAACGTCACTCCTTCTATCTATTCCAAAAAGAGTTTCAACAACATATCTTTAATGCTTATTGTCTGCAGTACCCTATACGGTTGCTTGTTAGAGTGCGAAGTCTATGATGCGATCGCCCTCCTCTCTCATGGCTCCCAGATAGGAGTATCCAGCATGGCTTGAATAGCCAGCGATCGCCGTTCAATCTCCAGCAGTGCATCCCGCCGCTTAATGCGGTTCTGCCAATCCCGATGCTCAGCCGAGCCCACCCGTTTCAAGCCCCTCATGCGAGACTTACCCCACATAGCTTTGTCTGCCTTGAGTCGGGCATAGTCCACATCGCGGCCACCCGGACGATACACCTCAATCCAAACGCCTGCTGGTGCGATCGGCCCACTGGCTTCAATGCGTTGGCGATGGGTACGCAGCTCTTCGAGGGCTTGTTGTAAGGCGCTCATGTCGTTTGATAAAGCTGTTCCAACACGACAATTTTACCTTTTTGTCGTTTGATTTGCAGAAGACCAAACGACAAAGAAAATTTCCTCACTCACGGGGAGGGGCGATCGCTCACCTACAGATCGGTTGGGTCAAAGCCGAGTTCTCGAAGCTTGGCGAAGGCTCGGTCTCGTTCATCAATGAACTCACCAGGGTCTTTGAATCGTTCACTATTGGGATGAAAGACCGCGAGACCGTCCTCAAACATTTCAAACCGGATACCGAGTGTGGGTGATGTCCACGGAAAATCCATCCGCATGATGGGGGTCAGGTCTTCGTTGGGAGCGGATCTGATTAAGCCCCAAAAGTCATAGGAGTCTGGGTCATAGAAAAACATCTCTAAGACTCCATACTTGCCGTAGAACGCTTGCTTCGCCAGCATTTCCCGAGCGCTGTTGCTGGGTGAGAGAATTTCAAAGACCACTTGAGGCGCGATGTTGTCTTCTTCCCACTGTTTGTAGCTACCGCGATCCTTGTCGGGTCGTCCTAAGACCACCATCGCATCGGGGGCCTGAGCTGGAACGGGAGGCTCATCAACCTGGACGGGATACCACAGCAGATCTCCGGCAACAAAAGCTGTTTGCCCTTGTAGAAGCTGTTTCAGATTCGTGACCAGGCGAACAATCCACCGATACTGGAGGGTGTTGTCGGCCATCGGCTTACCGTCTGAATCAGGATAGAGCGTTGTGCTTTCTACAGGTGTTTGAACCATGCGAGTCACCGTGTTGAGGCTGCTGTGAGATAGACGTATTGTAGCTATAGGGGCAAGCCTCAAGGATTCAGGCGAGTTGCCTTCAAATCACAGACGTTTTTGTCGTTTATTTGGCCATGAGTCAAATAAACGACAAATGGCAGTGCCTAACCTGAACAGAAGTTTTGGAGCGAGTGCATCCCTAAGGCGTTCAACGGTGGCGATTTGGTTTTATCGTGTAATTTTTAGTGTAATTTGTTTTGGATATCGGCTGTCTGCTACTCATTACACTAAAAATTACTCTACATAAGGTCATTCAAGCAGTTCAATCCTTTCTTCCCTTTTTCATGGAGGAGTTAGGCGGTGGTGGCAAATAAGTTCGTTTTTTATACAAAGCTCTTTCCATTCGCTGCCTTGAAATGATTTGACTTTCTCTAGTAATAAACTGTGGAGCAGTATTATTTTAGCCCTCTGATTTGCTGTTAACGCCAATATGGATAGCCAGCGTGGCTAAGCGTATCCTTTACCCATTTCGTTTTGGCTAGGTCTTCCCATAGCCATTGGTAAGTTAGTTCTGTAATAGGATAGCCGCCTAGCCAGTGTTTACTAAATGGATGCCATGAACAAACCCTGTGTTGCCGATTCATTTCATGACCGGGACGCAATAATTCCTGCTGACCAAGTACAGCTCTGTAACGGGGAGAATCTTCAGAAGATGTTTGATCACTTAATCTAAAGTCAACACAACTTCTCTGCCCTTTTGGCAGTGGTTTCCAATAATAATCAACCTTGACTTTATTATCTTGATCAGGTGGCACAACTGTTCCGATCAACTGTGCAGGCAGGTAGCTCCCAAGGCGGAAATTTGATGCTAAGTTTGGAAACCATCGGTCAATCAGTTGTTGATAACTTATCAAAGCCCCCTCAAATACGTACGCAGTATAGCTCAAGAGGATTTCAGGAGAAGTAATGAAGTTTGTCTTGAAATCTTGAAAAGCTTTTGGTTGCTGGAGATGAGTTGCACCTTGTTGCCTTGCGCACTCGACCTCAGTCCTCAGTTGGTTGATGCAGTACTGCATCATTAATGAGAAACGCCAATTGTCTAATTCAGTCAACTTGTTTTCAAGTTCCTGAATACTAACAGGAACAAAAATAAAGTAGTTGGAGCGTTTAAGGTAATTATCTCTAGTCAAAGCACAGGCTGCATGCCAAGCAGCCTCAAATGATAAGCCACCGGGATCAACAGGCAAACGTCGCTCATTCAGGTATGATGACAGGCTTTGAATTGAAGGCTCAATTATTTGTTTCCAAGGCCATGATGCCTGCTGGCGAAGTAGAGACCCTCCGAAAGATTGCCATCCGGCATCCATCAGAGTATTTATTTTTTCATCATACTGATCATGGTTTGCATTCCAGAGAATTTCCCCCTCAAGTGGAAAATCAACGACTGGCTCAGGGTTAGAGTTTGAAAAGTTCTTGCCAATATGTGCGTAAGTAAGAAAATCATTAATTTGTTCATCATACCTTTGATAAAAGCTAATCCCAATTGTAGGAAAGCTTCCATCTACTCGATGTTCAAGGACTAGTTGGGATAAAGGGCCGATACCTTTTGACCATGCTTGCTGAGCTATCAGGAGTAAATCTCCGATTTCCAATGCCGATGGCTGTAAGATATCATTGCTCCACTGCCAGTCAAGTAATTTTTTATTCAGGATTTTTATGATTGCGAACGGATCCTGTTTGATAATTTGCGCAATTCTTGTCGTTATTGCTTTCTGAAGATTGCATTCAGAATTTTCAATTAACTTGGCCTGAAAAAACTCACGAACAAGTTCATGCAATCTGTAAACTCTATTATCCTCCCTTTGAAGTAGATGGAGTCCTAGCAACTGGTAATCTCTTACATCCTCCAATTCTTCTGGATCAATTGTGCAGAAGCACTGCTCAATTACACTCCAGGTAATAGATACAACATCAAAAACACTGAGCAAACATCCTATTTCCTGAGCAAGAGAGTTTAACTCGCTCCAACTCAACTCAAAAGCAGCAGCGACTCCTAGATCAGCCGTCATGTCTGATTCTATTTCAGATTTCTTTAATGCTCTTTGTTCTAGACGTTTTTCATTCAGACGAGCTAGCATCTCTGTTAAAGTGAGGTCTAGTTTTCTGGCCAGATAACGGCTAACTAGTTCTAATCCAAGTGGTAAATATCCAAGCCACTGACAAATTTGTCGGGCTACGTCTGCTTCCGCTTGTACTCGCTCCTTGCTCACTAGTAACTCTAAAAGTAAAAAAGCATCTTCGGGCTGAAGTACATCAAGCTCTAATCTTTCAGAGTCTTTAAGCAACTTTAAACGAGTTGTTAGTAATATATAGAATCGAGTTTCTGTTGGTGGTAAATAGGGTTTAATAAGCGCATAGCTAGTGACATCATTGAAGATGACTAAAGTATTGCCTGTAGGCCAATTTTGCCAACACCAATTAACTTTTTCTAGAGGTTTTTCTATCTTCTTTGGAAGTTCTAGGTCTAGATGAGCCTCTGCAAAATCAACTATTTGCCTCGGGATGCTTTGTTCTCTAGCTTCTATCCAGCAGATACCACCTGGATAGTTCTGCTGATTAGATGACGCATATTGAAGAGACAGTTCTGTTTTACCAACGCCACCCATACCTGAGACCGCTGAGATCTCAGCCCTAGCATTTTGCTCAAATCGAGAATGCAGCCATTGCAATTCTGATATACGCCCAACGAATTTGTCTGGCTCGATTCCGCTACGAGGAAGGTTATGTGGGGTGCTTAACTTTGTCGGTGCCCTTCCCGACGACTCCAGTCATAACTCCAACTTCTCAATCTTTACAGGGTTATATCCTCCTTGGATCACGAACCCAATCTTTTCTGCCAACTTGCCTTGATTGATTACACCGCCAAATTGCTGCTGCATCGCCTGGGCTGTAGCATTCAATGCCTCCTTTACCTCTGGATCTGCTTCAGCCACGCGCTGAATTTCTTCAATAATTTCAGCATCAATGACATGGGGGTCATCGGCTCCAGATTTTAGCCGTCTCACTGTGCCCGGAGACTTCTGTCTCAAGATGCCTAGCAGATTTTTGCTAGCAGCGATTACACCTTCTCCAAGATTCTCGCCTACCTTCTCCGTTGCTTTAGTCGCGATCAGAGTTAGGGCAATTGTCGCCACGGTAATGGGATCCATAGCTTTTCTCAGCAGAGTTTCAACGGTTTTAATTTTTTAATTCTGGCAATATTTCCCTGATTTGACCATATTCATAGTGTCTCGATTGACTGTGTAGGTACTCTGCAGCAGTGACTTGTGTCTGCGAGAGAGTTTAGCAACTTGTGTTTGAGAAGCTATTAGAAAGCTAGTTAGAGATTGCTTGTCGTTGAATCTAAGAGTTTTAAAGTCACAGCTTTAGGAAATACTGTCAATCTCTTCAACCAACTCCTGCACCCGCTGAATTGCTTTCGTCAATTCCTTCTTTTTGGTGGCAGGAATCGAGTCAAAGTTGATTTTCTTCGCTTTAGTGCTGACAGCCCGAAAAATCTTCAGCGGCTCCCATTCCTTCTTCTGAGACGAACGAGTCTGTGTCTCAGCCTTAGCCACTTCGCGAACGGCCTGCTTGATGTCGGCGACTGACATTTCCATGGCCTGCTCAATTAAGTCTGCTCGGGTAGCGGCATCCTCAATTTTATTCAGCTCAAGCGCACTGGCCGGGGATACTCCCTGCTGAATAGCGTTCTTCAAATCCTCCGGCAGTTGCAGCAACGGTAAGCGGCTGGCCGCAAAACTTTTGATCGAGACGGCAAACTGGTTGCGCTCCCAGGTCTCTTTGATGCAATCTACCTTCGCTGTATCTACTTTTGCCGTATCTCGCGCAATCTGCCTGATCAATGTCGGAATTTCATCCGGCTCAACCTTGCCAACCTGCAACGCCAGGGCCTCTGCCAGAATATCGAGGATAGCGAGCGTGTCATCCAGGGCATTGAGCGGACGATTAGCCCCATTGAGCTGATAGGAGAATTCAGCCAGCGCCAGCGGATCTTTAACTTCCTCGACAGAGAGCAGCGCTTTGGTATACTCCAAACGCTTGAGCGCTTCTCCTGTGGTGTGCCCCCCCAGATATTCGTAATCGTAGTTGGCATCCTCAACGGCAATCACCGGCAAGCTGCCCGTAAACCCATGCTCCCGAATACTCGCCATGAGTTGCAGAATATGCTCTTCTTCGGTGGTGGTCCGGTACTGCTTCCGACCACGGCGAATCCGATCCAGATTCCCCTCCACCAACTTTTTGCCACCCAGCAGCGATTGGCCGTTTTGAGAAACGGCGGTCTCCTCCGGTTTAGCGGTCTTGGTCGCACTATTCCAAGACCCGATATTCTTAAACTTGCTCACGACATGCCCTCCAAAATCTCCTTGGCGATCGCGATACAGTCATTCCAGGCGATCCCCGCATTGTTGTCTTTTCTGCCGCTGTCCGTTCGAGCATCTCTGACTAACACCCCTTGAGCTGATGCCTTGGTGTAAGCAGAAAAGGCCCGCATGAATCCGTCTAGTACGGGTTGCTCATGGGCTTTCAAAAACTCACGGGCATCCTGCTCATCTTTTGTCCGGGTATCCACGATCGTTAAGCAGAAAGTATAAGGGACATTTCCCCCTAACGCCGATAGTCGCTGCATAAATTGAGGCAGGGTATCGAGGCTGAGTGCCTGCGCGGTCGTTGGCACTAATAATAAGTCCGTATCCTCTATCAGATCCTTGAGATCTTCGTCGCTCGGTCTTGCTTGGGTATCTACGATGATGTGATCTGCTTGATTCCCTTTCTGAAACCATTTGGAGGCGTGCTTTTCGCCCACAACGGTGAAGGGAAGGTGGCTGGGATCTATTCGTTCTGACCAGCTCAGTACCGAGCGGTTGGCATCGCCGTCAATCAGCAGAACCTTGGCATGGTCTAACTCTGCAATCGCAGCAGCCAGATGAAAAGATAACGTAGACTTCCCAACGCCTCCCTTGTCTGATGCTGTAGTAATGATCATAGAAGCGCCGATCAAAGTACCCGTTTACTGTACCAGTGCTTCCAGAATGTTTTACTCAAAATCGATAAAACGTTTTACCGATTTTGAGTGCGGAAGAATGAGCTCCGCGATCGACAAAACGTTTTATCGGTTTTTAAAGGGGGCTGGGTGGCGCTAAAACTCTTGCCCATCCGGCAGGTTAATGACCCCTGTCGTCTGCTTTCTGGATGAACCGGTATTACTGCCGTCAGCTTCCTCTTCGTCTGAAGGTAGGGGCAGCAACCGATCCGCTTCTTTGAGTCGAATCCGGATCTGTTCTTCCATATCGAGGTCGGGCCTGCGGTTGTGCTCCCGCCGAATCATGCGATCGCGAATGGTCTCCCACATGCCCTCACACTCTTTTTTGAGCTTCATATCCCGCTTGGGAATCGGGATCTGGTCGTAATGGATCGGCCACTGGTTGTAGGCCGGATTGATATAGAGACATTCCCCCACGCCAAAGCGCATCACCTCATCGGGCGTCATCAGCTTCTTGGTGCGCACCTGCTCCGAGGTCGAGCGATTGCGGCCCCAATCATCCCCCCGACTGCGGCTGTAGGAATGGGTACGGAAAGTGACTTCGGTTTCCCCTAACTCATCGCTGTAGCGCTGCGCCGTCTGCACATCGCCCGGATTAAACCAAAAGCGGGTACTACAGGCCGATAGTAATGCCTTGGCCTGCTCCTGCCCGTAGGTCTCGACAATTTGCGGAAACGACTGAAAGCCAAAGATACCCGTAAAGCCCTTGGAGCGATGCTGGTTCGGCCAACTGGGAGCCTGGGGCATGTAGATGGTGGGAAACTCATCGGCACTGAAGATTAGCGGAGCCTCCCGCTGCACCGAACAGTTCAAATTCACCACCACGTTGATGATGGCCGCTAACAGCGGATTAATCACATCCTGCCGGAAGATGTCGGATTGAAACACCAACAGCTCCCGCCGCTCCAGAATGGCGGAAACATTAGGGCTCCCAAACACCGATCGCAAGAG